>Ga0316204_10002106_pt1 | contig 47336 bp, 45 predicted proteins | sample 6monrhotite_MG_2_FD_205661 | JGI IMG/M metagenome (GOLD analysis project Ga0316204, IMG submission 205661) | Microbial mat bacterial communities from mineral coupon in-situ incubated in ocean water Damariscotta River, Maine, United States -... | ecosystem: Environmental > Aquatic > Marine >... | reverse complement strand
CTATTTTAAAAGAAACCGATATTCATAATATGGTTAAGCAAGCAGTGTTCCTACAGGATGTCGCGGCCCAAAACGTTCAGTTTTCAACCTCATTTGAAGGCGAAGTTACACCGATCAATTGTGACGATCGGCTGGTGGGGCAGGCACTAACTAATATTCTTAAAAACTCGGTTGAATCGGTGGCATCACGGCTTGAAGCCGATGAAAAATCCGGAGCAGACACAAGTGAACCGGGATTTATCCGGGTGCGTGTAACCCAGGACAGCGAAAAAACCAATATTTTGGTCGAGGATAACGGGCTTGGGCTACCGCAAGAGCAAAAAGACAGGTTAATGGAACCTTATGTAACAACACGTGCCAAGGGAACCGGGCTGGGTTTGGCTATTGTGCGCCGTATTATGGAAGAACACGGCGGCACTGTGCGGATTGCGGACAGGTCACCAATAGGCGCAAGGGCGATTTTAGTGTTCTCTCATACGGCATTGGAAAAGCGCGTTGAAAAAGCCAAGGGAGCGTTTGACGCTCCTGCCGCAGCAGAATGAAACAAATTGTATGTATGATATTTATTATAAAACCGGGGAGCTTGCCTAAATGGCATTAGATATTCTGATCATTGATGACGAAGCCGACATTAGGGAGTTGGTTGCGGGCATCCTCGAAGACGAAGGCTATTCTACCAGAACTGCGCATGACAGTGATAGTGGATTAGCACAAATTGAGGCTCGCTTGCCTTCCTTGATGATTTTGGATATTTGGCTGCAAGGTAGCAAGCTGGACGGCCTTGAAATACTGGAATTGGTGAAGTCGCGTCATAAAGACCTTCCCGTTATAGTTATTTCAGGCCACGGCAATATTGAAACGGCAGTAGCGGCGATTAAAAAAGGCGCATACGACTTTATTGAAAAACCATTTGAGGCAGATCAGTTAATTCTGACAATTGAGCGAGCAACAGAGGCTGACAGGCTGCGTCGCGAAAACCAGGAATTACGACAAAAAACCGCCTTTACTGTTGATATAACAGGTCGATCAGCCGCGATTAATCAATTGCGTCAAAACATTGAAAAGGTGGCTGCTACCAACAGCAGAATTTTAATTCACGGTCCATCTGGTTCGGGGAAAGAGGTTGCAGCGCGCCAAATTCACGGTCGGTCACATCGTTCCAAAGGGTCTATCATTGTTGTAAGCGCAGCTTCGATGGAACCACACAGAATGGAGCAAGAACTGTTTGGGGTTGAGCAAAACGGCGGCGTTGTTAAAACCGGTTTGTTTGAACGCGCGCACGGTGGAACTTTGTTTATTGATGAAGTAAGCGATATGCCGTTGCCCACACAGGCAAAAATATTGCGTGTGTTAACTGATCAGGCATTTGAACGCGTCGGAGGCAATAGCTGGGTAAAAGTGGATGTGCGGGTTATCTCTGCAACCAGTAGAAATTTGCTTGAGGAAATCGAATCTGGCCGATTTAGAGAAGATTTATATCACCGATTGAATGTGGTCCCATTAGTGATGGCAGCGCTGGCTGAACGCCGTGAAGATATTCCGCTATTGGCCCAGTCTTTCCTTGAAACGCTGTCGCAAGCAACGGGCAGGCCCCATGTGACGCTCGCTGAAGATGCTATAGCCGCGCTGCAGTCTTATGATTGGCCAGGGAATGTGCGGCAACTCAAAAATATTATGGAACGTGTTATTATCATGGGCGGCTATGAGATGGACGGAGAAATAACCGCTTCTCAATTACCGCAGGAAATCCGTATGGGCGCCAACGACCTATTGCACTCTCACGGTGATAACGCCATTATGACCACACCTCTTAGAGAGGCGAGGGAAGCTTTTGAAAGGGAATACCTAAAAGTTCAAATTAACAGGTTTGGGGGCAATATATCCCGCACTGCAGCGTTTATAGGCATGGAGCGTTCGGCTTTGCACCGCAAGTTGAAATCGCTTGGTCTTTCCAGTGTCAACAGAGCAGCAGAACCAACCGAAGCTGGATGATTTGATTTTTATGGGTATTGGTTGATTTATGAAAGTCATTGTCTGCGGCGCAGGGCAGGTTGGTTTTAATATTGCCAAACACCTTGCCGACCAAAATAACGACGTTACCGTGATTGATCGCTCAAAGAGCTTAATCCGAAAAATAAGTGAATCTCTTGATGTTCAAGCGGTTGTAGGACATGCGTCCGACCCTGGGATGTTGCACCGCGTGGGAGCAGCTGACGCAGAATTGTTGGTAGCGGTTACGCAATCAGATGAAGTGAATATGGTCGCTTGCCAGGTTGCGCATTCACTTTTCAGTGTGCCCACCAAAGTGGCCAGAATACGAAATCAGGCATACCTTACAAAAGGCTGGCGTGACCTTTTCTCGCGCGACAATATGCCAATTGATGTAATCATTTCACCAGAACTGGAAATTGCTGAAGCCTTATGCCGCAGGTTGGAGGTGCCCGGAGCCTTCAATATGGTCCCCTTCGTTGAAGGAAAAGTGCGCATGCTGGGCCTAATTCTTGAAGATGATTGCCCGGTAGTTGATACCCCCTTAAGGCAACTCACTGAATTATTTCCTAACTTACATACCATTGTTACTGTTGTTTATCGTAGCGGACGCCTATTTGTACCGCGTAGCGATGATCAGCTTCAGGCAGGAGATGCCATATATATAGCTGTGGAAGCTGAAACAACTGAACGCGCTATGGCGGTTTTCGGCCATGAAGAAAAAACCGCGCAACGAATTGTTGTGGTTGGCGGCGGTAATATTGGGTATTTTCTAGCCTCTCTTTTGGAAAAAAGCGGCCGGGCAACCAATCTCAAAATTATTGAAAAAGATAAAGAACGCGCAGGCTGGCTTGCAGAGCGGCTTGAGGAAACTGTGGTTATTAACGGTGATGCGCTTGATCGCGAAATTCTGACTGAAGCAAATATTTCTCAGACAGATACTATTGTTTCAGTAGCTGATGATGACGAGGTGAATATCCTTTCTTCGTTGTTGGCAAAACAGCAGGGTTGCACACGGGCAATTACCCTGATGAATAATCCCATATATGGCAGTCTTGTAGGCAGTATAGGCATTGATGTAGCCCTTGACCCGCGTGAGACAACAGTTTCTTCAATTGTGCGCCATATCAGGCGTGGACGCATCCGCGATTTGTATAGTTTGTTCGAGGGGCAGGCGGAAATTATTGAAGCTGAAGTACTTGAAGGATCCGAAGTCGCGGGTAAAACAATTGGTAATTTACGCCTGCACGGTGATGTAAAGTTCGGAATGGTAGTTCGTGACGGCGAAACAATTCTACCTCAGTCTAATACAGTTTTAATGAGCGGAGACCATGTGGTTATTTTGGCGATGAGCGGCGCTGTTAAAAAAATAGAACAATTATTTTCCGCTAAGGCTGACATCTTTTAAATGATGTTGTTTCTGTAGGATCGTACATGTTGCGCAGCAGGCTTTTTTATCTAACCGGAAGCTGGATTTTAATTCTGGCTGCGTTGATGCTTGTTCCGCTTCTTACTGCTATAGCCCTTGGGGAACGCGAATCATTTCAGAGCCTGTTTTCATCGTTATTAATGACAGGGTTGATCGGCGGTTCATTAGTGCTGGGTTTTAGGTCAACCAAAAAAGACAGAACGCCGCGCCTGACATTATTGCTGCCTATTTGCGGTATATTAGCCTTGGCTATCGTGGCTGGTTTACCATTCTTCTTCCTGTTGCCAGATCAAGGCTTTTGGCCCTCTGTTTACGAAGGAATGTCACTTATAACAACCAACGGTTCCAGTGCCTACGAAGGTTCATTCGATACTTTGGTTGCTATATCACTGTGGCGGGCCCTTGTTGCATGGGCAGGGGGCTATTTTGCTATCTGTATGACACTTTCATTCCTTACGGCAATGAATATTGGTGGCATGCAACTGCATCAATCTCCGCTACCGTACGGCGAAAGTGATGCAGGCTATACGCGGTTGCGATCCACTGCATTTGCTCTGTATCCGGTGTATCTGCTTATAACAGCACTGTGCTTTATATTTCTCTGGTTCAGCGGGTTAACCGGCTTTGAGGCCCTTACATTGAGTATGGCGACAGTTAGTACAACAGGGCTGTTTGAGAATTACGGCAATGGTCTAACCAATATTGGAACACAGGTTGTACTTGCTGTTTTCATGCTGATAAGTATTTTGAATTGGGATATGCATCACGCAAGGTTCCAGAAACGTTCGTTAAATGTGGGTCGTGACCCTGAGCTGGCAGGTGTTTTGATTCTGGTGGGGGTTATAGTTATTCTCTTGGCACTTTTATCTACATCTCTTGATGCACAAGGGGTATGGCATAGCTTCTTCGCTGTTATTTCAGCAATTTCAACAACAGGTATTATGCCGGCAGATTACCTGCAAGGCTCTCAAAATTATCTAACGGCAGGGGTGCTGCTGATGTTGGCAGCAGCTATTGGTGGCAGTGTTGTTAGTACGGGCGGTGGCATAAAGCAGTTACGTGCCATTATTATATTCCGTACAGGACGGGCGGAGATTAACCGCTTGGCCCACCCTCACAGCGTTACCGGGATTTCAATTGCTGACGTGGAGGTGCAGAAGCGGGATATTGAAGCTATATGGTTGTTGTTGGGGAGTTTTGTTGTGATCTTGGCGCTTGGGTCTTTGGCTCTCGCTGTATTGGGAGTGCACTTTCAGGATGCACTTTCAATGGCCTTCACAGCCCTAACGCTCTCCGGGCCACTTATATCTGTTGCAGATCCTCTGTTTGGGGGCTTTTCCGGTCTTCGTGACGCTGATTATACTATCCTGACAATATTAATGATGGTGGGTCGTATTGAAACATCACTTTTGCTGGCTTTGTTCGCAAAATCACTGTGGCGTGGATAAACAGGTAAAAGCTTGTTGACCGCGCCACAAAACTTCTTACATATAGGGCATCCTGATTGCGCTTGGTTTTCGGGGTTTCAGGCCCATGGCCATAACTAGCGCGCATGATGACGATACCACCCCATTCCGGGGCACTATGTTCAAAAACCATAAAAGAAAAGTACGGACAGTCCATGTCAGAAAAAAATCAAAACCTTCAGGATGTCTTTTTAAATGCCGTTCGCAAAACCAAAACACCGGTAACGGTATTTTTGGTGAACGGCGTTAAGCTTCAAGGTGTAATCACCTGGTTCGACAATTTTTGTGTATTGTTGCGCCGGGACGGACAATCTCAGCTTGTATACAAGCATGCAATTTCAACAGTAATGCCATCAGGCCCCGTTCAGTTGTTCGAGCCGGAAAAAGAAGGCATCGAGGACTAAATATTGGCAGATCGAACCGACCAGGATCGCTCGGCTGATCAGCCCGGTGGTGGTTGGTCTACGGATGGTCTTGGCTATCTTCAGAATAAAATTGAACGTCAACGGGTATTTGTTTTTCATCCTTTCGTAAAGAATGATAGGCGCACCGGCCTGTTTCGTAGCCCTGAAGCACGTCTTCAGGAGGCTGTTGGTCTGGCAGAGGCCATTCGTATTGATCTTGTGGGCAGTGAATTGGTGCCACTGAGAACAATCAAGCCTGCCACTTATATGGGGCAGGGCAAGCTGGATGAAATTAAAGCGCAAGTAAAAAAACAGGAGCTGGAGCTTCTGGTTTTTGATTGCGAACTTAGCCCAATCCAGCAACGCAACCTTGAGCGCGAACTTAAGGTAAAGGTTATTGACCGAACCGCCTTGATATTGGAAATTTTTGGAGACCGTGCGAGCACCAAAGAGGGTGAGCTACAGGTTGAGCTGGCACATTTAACATATCAGCGTAGTCGGCTTGTACGGTCATGGACACATTTGGAGCGTCAGCGCGGCGGTGCTGGTTTTCTGGGTGGTCCAGGTGAAACGCAGATTGAATCGGATCGCCGTATCATTGCTGATCGTATCGTACGCATAAAAAAACAGCTTGAAGCGGTTACGCGCACGCGCACCTTGCACAGATCTCGGCGACAAAAAGCTCCGTATCCTATTGTTGCCCTTGTTGGTTATACCAATGCAGGAAAATCGACGTTGTTCAATTGGTTAACCAAGGCCGATGTTATGGCCGAAGACATGCTGTTTGCAACATTGGACCCTACGTTGAGGTCGATTGATATGCCAAGTGGTCGCAAGGTTATTCTGTCAGACACAGTAGGCTTTATTTCAGAGCTGCCAACAATGCTGATTGCGGCCTTCAGAGCCACCCTTGAAGAAGTACTGGAGGCTGACGTTATTGTACATGTGCGGGACGCCTCGCACAGTGATAGCGACGTGCAAAAGCAGGATGTTGTTGAGGTTCTGGCCGAACTGGGTGTGGATATTGAAAGTGATGAATCTGGTACGCCTGTTATTGAAGCCCTGAATAAAGCAGATTTACTTGATCCGGCAGGCCGCGAGGCTTTGGATTCTCAAGCCGAGCGTCGAGAAGACTTTATTCCGCTTTCCGGCCTAACTGGTGCTGGCTGTGAAACGTTGATTCAGGCAATTGATGACCTATTGGGCAAGAGAGACTTTAAAATTACGAAGATGGTGCCCTATGCAGACGGCATGACCCAAAGCTGGATTCATTCCAATGCAAAGATACTGAGCGAGAAGCACGGTGAGGACGGAATACAGTATTCCTTCATTGTTGATCCTATTATCTGGGCAAAATTTGAGAAAAGAGAACAGTAAACGGCTTACGGATTAAAGCCTGTTTTTCTCATCCAGCTTAACCCTGTCCCACAGGGCATCCATTTCCTCCAGATTTGATTGCTCAGGTGTTTTCCCTACTGCGGCAAGCTTGCCTTCTACTGCACGAAATCTGCGAGAAAACTTGGCGTTTGCACCACGCAAACATTCTTCCGGATCAAGATTAAAATGCCTGGATAAATTACTGATAACAAACAATAAGTCTCCAAATTCTTCTTTGATTTTTTCCGGACTGGAGCCATCGTTTACTTCATGTAATAATTCAGCGCATTCTTCTTGTATTTTGTCTATCACTTGCTCTGTTTGGGGCCAGTCAAAGCCTACCCGTGCTGCTCGTTTTTGCAATTTTACTGCATGTAGAAGTGCTGGAAGGCTGGACGTTACGCCGTCAAGGGCAGAGGGGGGGAGCCCTTCATTGCGGGCTTTTTCTGTTCTTTCCTCAGCCTTTATTCGTTCCCAAGAGACAATTTGCGCATCCGCATCTTCTATCGACATATCTCCAAACACATGAGGATGACGCCGAATCATCTTTTCGCTAATATTTTGAACAACATCCTGAAAATCGAATAAGCCTGCTTCACTGGCCATTTGTGAATGGAAAACGGTTTGAAATAACAAGTCACCAAGTTCGTCTTGCAGGCTTTTCATGTCGCCTTTGCGAATTGCTTCATCAACTTCATAGGCTTCTTCAATGGTGTGTGGTGCAATTGAGGAGAAGTTTTGCTCAATATCCCACGGACAACCGCCATTTGGGTCGCGAAGCTTTGCCATTATTTCAAGCAAATTTTCCATGCTGTGCTGCTCAGTCATAAATTAGGCCAATTTTCTGTTGATCATAACAAGAACATCCGGCTTTAATCGGTCGGCGTCAAGCATGAGGATATTTAATGATAAAGATTTTAAAGCTGTTTTTTCTAGTTGGTTTGATGACAAGTGGAGCCATTGCAGAAAATGTTCCTGCACCGGAAAACCCTGATGTTCGACACGTTATTCAGATACCTGCAGGAGGGCTGAAAACTTTCTTGCGTTGGCGTTCAGGCCGTATTCCTCTGGTAAGCCACCATAGGGCAGGGCCTGCACCCGGATATCCAGAAAATGCAATTGAAACAATGGACAACGCGCTTAGGTATGGCCCCGGACTAATGGAAATAGATGTGGCACAGCTTGCTGATGGTACGCTTGTTTTGATGCATGACAGAACTATTGAGCGCACCACCACCGGAGCAGGTGTAATCACAGAGCTAACCTGGCCAGATATTGCGGATGTATACTTAAAAGATGAGAATATGGTTACTACCAATTTTCGAATTCCCCGATTTGAAAATGTTCTCAACTGGGCGAAAGGGCGGGCAATATTGACTCTGGACATCAAACCAGACACCGATTTTAAAGCTGTCGCGCGTGCGGTAGAAAAAGCTGGCGCTCAGGATTATGTTGCAGCGATTGCCTACACATTGGAGCAAGCCGTTGCTTTCCATAAGGTTGCTCCCTATATGCCGATTACAATTACCATGCGCAATCAGGCTGAGGTTGCCGCAGTTGAAGCGAGCATTATTCCTGCCAGTCATGTTGTTGCCTGGACCGGAACCTCAACCCTGTCACCGGATTTCTATGCCAGCCTTCACGGCAAAGGCTGGCGGGTTCTAATGGGCACGCTGGGTACCGGGGCAGGCGCAATAGATAATCAGATTGCAGCAAATGACAATGATGCTCGTTACCTGAGCCTATTTAAGTCCGGCATTGATGTAATTGCGACAGACCGCTTTTGGGCGGTTCAAAAGCAAATTAGCAATCCTAATCTGTATTATTTCATTCAACGATCGGCTCGTGCAGCACAATAAGGTAACTGGTGCGGCCTCGGAAACCTCTGAAGTGCCGTATATCACTGCGCCATTGCCTTCTGGGGTGTGCTCGGCTATGGATACGCCTCTGTTTTGGTGGTATTGCAGCCATATGGGGCGCACCAGTAATTTGCATAGCCAATTTGGCTTAAGCACAGTGAACATACTCTTAAAGGTAAAGGTAGTATCCTGTTGCCAAAAAGGTGGTGGACGCTGAAAAAAGTATGAATAATATGGCTGAAAGTACAGACCTCGAAGCAAAGCATACTAATGCTGATATTTTCACCGCTGTTATTCTTGCAGGGTCGAGAAATGCACATGATCCGGTGGCTGCAATATTTGGCGAGCACTATAAAGCGCTCGTACCAATTTTGGGCACCCCGATGGTACTGCGAGTTGTTGAAGCCTTACGGAAAGCATCTTCTATCAAGCGTATTGTTATCGTATTTGATTGCCAAGACACATTGTTTAGTAGCTGCTCTGCGTTAAAAGCCCTCTCAGAACAGGTTGATATCTCTGTTGTTCCATGCGGGAATACAATTTGTGGCAGTGTTGTGAATGCGCTAGACGCAACAGGGCATGATTGGCCCTATATGGTGACAACAGCTGACCACGCCCTTCTTACCCCCTGTATGGTGGATAGTTTTTGCAGCAGTGTGGTTGGTAAAAACGGTTTGGCGGTTGGTTTGGTTGAAAAGAAATATCTCGACGCGCAACACCCAAATTCAAAGCGAACATATTTGCCGTTTAAAGAAACCAAGCTTTCAGGAGCCAACCTGTTTGCCTTTATGGATCAAGATGCGATGAAGGGCATTGCGTTTTGGAAGCGAATTGAACAGGAGCGGAAAAAGCCCTGGCGGCTTTTCGCTGCGTTTGGTTGGCGGAGTTTGTTTGGTTTTGCCTTTAAGCGTTTTACCGTTGATCAAGCATTTGAGCAGGTTTCGAAGCGACTAGGTGTATCTGCTATTGCTGTTAGGCTTCCCTATGCCGAAGCGGCAATAGATGTAGACTCGCCTAAAGATTATGCTCAGGTTAGTAAAATTTTGGAAAGCAGGGGCGCCAATAGCCCTACCGGCGCAGCCTAATTCTAGTTGCTCGGTGAAAGAAGCTCGCTAATTACAGGTTCTAGCTTGGTTAACCCTGCGGCTCTACCTAATTCAAGCGCTTCCTGGCTGCTTTTGTTTTGAATGTGGAAAGCTCTCAAAGCCATCAATGCACCAACACGGTTTCCGCTACCACAGTGCAATATTACGCCGTCGCCTAGATTTTTGAGCATTTGATCAAGGGCGCGGGCATTGTCTGCCGTAAGGTCTTCTGCTGAACCAATTGGCAGTGAAATATACTGAAAGCCAGCCTTGAGCGCAGCTGTCCGCTCGTCATAGTGAAGCGTTTCGTCCTTGGTTTTTTCAAACGCTATTTCAACTTCCGTTTCAGGGCGTAAATTAATAATGGTTTTGTAGCCGGCTTTTTTAAGCGCCGTTAACTGCGCCACCGTTGGTTGCCCACCCGTTAAAATGCCTTCGTCTGTTATGCGCGCATTTCGTATTTCAACGGGTATAGGTGCTTCATCAGCCAAAACTGGAATTGTTACCACGACCATAGAAAGTGCTACTAATAAGGCTTTCATTCAAGCTTCCCTTAATTGAACTAATATTTGGCACTTTATGCCGTGGGGATAAATAACACACAATCGTTCATATGTTGATTATGCCAAATATATTAAGGCGGCGCTAAAAAATACACCGAAAAACACTAAAGCCGCAATGACAGCGCGAACCCGACTGTTATATGAAGTTAAGCTGCTATTACTTATGATATGCATTCCATATTTATCACAGGCTATGGTCCCACCTTCAACTATATAGCCGGAAAGCTTGCTGTCTTCAGCTAAAGTTTGTGCTGCCTTTTTCGCCCGTACACCGCTCCGACATAATATGTACACAGGTTTTCCTTGAGCGTTCATCCTCTGCTGCAAAGAAACCAGTGAAGCTGGTGTTAGGCTTGCTAGAGGGGTGTTTACCGCACCTTGAAGATGGAAAGATTTATATTCTCTTTCGCTTCTAACATCAATTATCAGAGGAGCATTTTTCTCAAGGATCGTGGAAAAAACTTCTAGTGAAATGGTGTTCCAGAGTTCCATTTTATCCCCTGCTAAAAACTGCTGGTAAAATGTATTTTATCCTGAAGACCTATAAACCCCAAATAGATATTTACCTGAGCATGTAATGTCTTGACAGCTTTTAGTGTGTTCGGGCTAAGGTTAATAAAGTCGCGTATCCTTGCAGCAACTAAATCAACAGTGAGTTACTTATGAGTGAAACTGATCAGTTAACTAATATCGAAGCGTCCCTGCAAATTATGTTGGCGGGTGATTATCTTCAGGTACCGGAAGGCACATGCCTTCATACTACGCTTGTCAGACAGCTGGCTGACCTGTTGATTGGCCGTGCAGACAGTAATTTGGCTCGCACAGTAGATATGTCAATCACAGCAAATAGGGGTGTGAGCGGCATTGCAAGCATGATGCGTGAAATTAAGGAAATTGATAACCAGAACCAATCTATTGCTGCTGCTGTTGAAGAAATGGCGGCTTCAGTGAGTAGTATTTCAGAAAGTGCCGAAGGAGCAGCTGGAGATGTAGATCAGGTTGCCGAAAGCGCAGCAATCGGCCTTGATGCAGCAATGCGTGCTCAGGCGTCTATGGACGAAATTACGGTGTCGGTTCAAAATTCAGCGTCAAAGGTGGATGATTTATCGGCCGCCTCTGAAGAAATTGGGTCAATTGTTAAAGATATTGAAGATATTGCAAAGCAAACCAATTTGCTGGCGCTCAATGCAACCATTGAAGCGGCGCGGGCAGGAGAGGCCGGCCGTGGCTTTGCTGTAGTAGCGAGTGAAGTTAAGAACCTTGCGAACCAGACAGCCAGTGCTACCGAAAATATTAGATCTCGCATTGAGAATTTGCGAGCTGAGATGGCAGGTATTATTACTGCCATGAATGAAGGCAATGTAAAAGCTGCTGACGGCAGGGCTGTAATTGAAGAATCTACACAGCAAATGCAAAATATCTCACAGCAAGTAGATGTTGTGAACAGTCGTGTTAGTGAAATTAATGGGATTTTGGGCCAGCAAGCCGAAGCCTCTATGGAAGTATCATCCGGAGTTGCGACAATTGCTAAAATGAGCGCGAATAACGTTGTTCAAATTGATGGTGTTATTTCCATTATGGAAGAAACTGAAGCGCCCATCGTTGAGGGCATTAATTCTTTGATGGGCCGCGCAGGAAAGTCTGCGGTTATTCATGCGGCGAAATCCGATCATATGATCTGGATGCGTAAATTGGCACAAATGCTGGCAGGGCGAACAGCTCTTAATCCTGAAGAACTGGCTGATCACCACAGCTGCCGCTTGGGCAAATGGTATGATAAGCAGCGAGCGCCTGAGTTTATAAATTTGCCGGAGTGGAAAACCTTAATTGACCCTCACCGCGATGTTCACGCTGCAGGCATTGAAGCGGCTCGTTTTTATGCCAAGGGCGATATTGAAAATGCTATTGCTCAAGTGGCTATAGCTGAGGCCGCTTCTCAAAATGTTATGTCGTTGCTCAGTAGAATTGGAGATAAAATAGAGGGAAAAACAGCATAAAGAAGCAGACGGCGTCGAGCTGTTCTAGTTAACCCGGCTATTTACCATTTTATGTGATTAATTTTGAAAACCAGAGCACAGGGCAAGGGAGCATTAGAGTGTGCCATAATTTAGTTTTACATGCTTGTATGTCTGCGGGCTCTTTGAGTGTAATACTACATGTAGTTTGATGGTAGATATTATACCGAAGACCGCATAAATGTGTGCCCTAAACAAGCATTTCACCATTATTCTGGCGTTAACCAGGCACAGTCGATCACAGGTATCCCACAATTCTAATCATAAAATAGCTACTGATTATTGAACGCATAGAACAGCCAAGCGCCACCAGTACACATTCTTAACTTCGCTGGGATTGAAAATTAGGTCGAATTTGGTACCGCTAGTACAGCGCGTAGCCAGAAGAGCGTGGAAGTCTCGATTGTAAAGATGCGGGCATCGCACAACGACCCTTGAGGAGATGGGAACAAACCTGAGTTCCCGCTAGTTGTTATCTAGCCAAACTGCGTCAGCTGGATTTTTTTAACTTTATTGTTGCGTTTAGCAACAATAAACCTTAGGTAACTGTTGTATTTAGCAACAGATAATTGCGTTGAAATAGCTGCATTTGTCAACTTTTAAAGGGAAGTGAAAGGAATAGTTATGTTGGAACCAATTGTATTTGCCTGTCTTGTAACAGCCATAATGTGGGTCCCCTATCTTGGAGCAACTGCCTTCGTTAGAGGGCCGCTGTCAGTGTTGGCCGGAGACCCAATAGGTGATTTAACTGTAGATAAGCGACCACTTCCAAACTGGGTTGGGCGATTGCGACAAGCTCACACAAATGCAGTTGAAAATCTGGCGGCATTCGTTGGTGTTTGTATAGCTGCCAACTGGGTTGGAGACATGCCTGGAGAAGTGATTTTCGCCGGATATACCTATTCATACGCACGCATCGCGCATTATGTTTTTTACGGAATATCCATACCTTTTCTTCGTACCGCTGCATTCATGATGAGCTGGTCTTCAATCTTCTTCATTGGGTTCTGGGTCGTTGATTGGGTTTAACTGAGGGCGTTAGAACGCACGTGTATTATTTGGTTCGCGCACGTTGGCTTGGTTATTGTTATGACTGCACTGCTTGATGTTGCGGCCAGAGGAGGGCGTCTCTTAGATTTTACGACAGACTAGCCGGGCATATTTCCCTCTGACAAAACCCTCAACTACAAGCCTTTGGGCTTCTACAAGCCACATATGACAGCGCAGACAGTGACGTATTCATAGTTACCCCAAAAAATGGTGACGTATACAGGCCGAAGTTATTGAAAACATTCAATGACTCACTGAAAAAGCATGGGCTCTGAGAGGTTTTAGCATCGTGGAATATTCTAGGCATTTTAATGACATAGCGGCGCACGTTAAGTCATTTTCCGTATCAATTATTTTTTATACGGTGGTGCGTTAAATACTAAATAGTGCACCACATATAAAACGATAGTTTCTGCGTATAATTTATATTATGGGAAATATTTATGTAAACCATTAGATTAGAGTCATTATATATCCAATTGTTATAAATAATCTTTATGGATTACTTGTTTCATTATCAGAAAATATATAGCTAACGCTAGCGCCTTAAAATAAGGGAATCACCGCGGAATTCCACACTGGCAAACCTGTCCAATACCGACATCCCTAAAAGCGAGCCTGACATTGCAGTACCATTCACCGTTACAGGTACATCGTAAAATGTAGCATCACCAATACTGAACCTGCGTGCGTTTACACGCGCAAATTTAACCTCACCGTTGGCTGTCTGGGCAATACGGTCAAAAACAAGCGTTCCAGCAGGAAAGCCAACGGTTTTTGCGTCTTCAGGGCTTAGCACCACATTTGATGCGCCGGTATCAACCATCATTAAAATAGCAGTATTATTAATGCTTGCACGCAACCAGAAATGCCCATCCCGGGCGCGGTGAACAACAAGCCCGTCATCACTAACTGTTACACCTGAAGGATCAAGCGAGCTCATGAACCGGTCACTAAAATCCGATTGATATAGGTAAAACATTGATACGCCGGTGATTATAATAGCCCACAAACCAGCCACTTTGGCAATTTTCAGCAGGCTGGCCCTGCTCCAGTACGCTGCCGCGCTTCCAAAAATTGCTGCAATAAGCACGCTTCGAACCAGATAAGGATCTACACCACCAGCTACGGGGAATGCCAGTGACAGCCCATAAAGCAATAATGCCATACCTACCAGAAACACAACTAGCCGCATTAGCTTTGGCTGCTGCACGCTTTCAGGACCCGCTGCTGGCTGGTTTGCTGCGCGCTTCCAAGCCTTGCTAGGCTTGTACTGTGAGGTGTCGTGATCTGGCACTTGCCAAGGATCCTTAGCCATTTAAAGCTCCTGATGCTGCTTTAAGCATACGCGATCAAATGCTAACGCACAATCAAACTGTGGTTATAGGCTAAGTGTCATTCCGTCGAAGGCAGGCTCAACCCCTTTTGGTAGTTCAGCCATGAGGCTTTTATAGTCCATATCCCAAGTCATATGGGTTAATATTGCGCGCTCAGGCTGAACACGTTCAATCCATTGAAGCGTTTGCTCCAAATGCGAATGTGTGGGATGCGGATCGTAGCGAAGGGCATCAACCACCCAAATCTTAACCCCCTTCAAGGCTTTAAATCCCGCTTCTGTCATGCGGTTTAGGTCGGTTGAATAGGCCATGTCACCAAATCTGTATCCCAAACTATAGCCCGAGCCATGCCCTTGTTCAAATGGGATTATTGTAATATCCCTTACGCTGGTAGGCCCAGAGATTATATGTCCATCACATAGCGCGGGATAACCATCCTTGCTTTTAAAAACATAATCGAACCGGCGTTTTATAATGTTGAGGGTATTGGTATCAGCGTAAACAGGAATGAGTTTGCGCGTCTGGTGGTAAAAACCTCTCAAATCATCAATTCCATGTAAATGATCAGCATGGTCATGCGTGTAGAATACAGCATCCAGTTTCCTTACACGAGCGGCCAGCATCTGCGCCCTGAAATCAGGTGTTGTATCTATAACAACTGTGGTGTCGCCCTCTTCCACTAATACACTGGCGCGGGTACGTCTGTTTTTTGGGTTGTTTGGGTCACATGCTCCCCAGTATTCGGGCATTTTGGGAACGCCGCCAGATGTACCACAACCCAGTATGGTTAGCTTCACGCTATACCAGCCATTGGTGGTGCAATTTTGGCAAACAAATTAAAGAAATTATTGGTTGTTTGCTCACCCAGGTCCTCAAAGCTCTCGCCTCGTAGCTCTGCGAGGAAACGCCCGGTGTCAGCCACAAATGCAGGTTCACATGTTTTGCCCCGGTGCGGTACTGGCGCAAGAAACGGCGCATCTGTTTCAATTAACAGGCGATCAGGTGGGATCATCTTTGCTGTTTCCTGCAACGCGCGTGCATTTTTGAACGTTACAATACCTGAAATCGAAATATAGAGCCCCATTTCAAGGCATACATCAGCAAGGTTTTGACTGGCTGTAAAGCAGTGTATCACCCCGGAAAATGCACCCTTCTTCATTTCCTCACTAAGGATTTCAATACAATCATCATCAGCATCGCGCGTATGAACAATTACAGGCAGGCCGGTTTCCCGTGCCGCTGTGATATGGGCACGAAAATTTACCTGCTGCATGTTGCGTGGGGCATTGTCGTAATAATAATCCAGACCGGTTTCGCCAATACCAACTATTTTTGGGTGGGTTGCGCGTTCAACCAACGCCTGAACAGCAACATCTGGTTCGCTTTCAGCTTCATGAGGATGAATACCTACGGTGCCAAAAACATCTGAATTTTTCTCAATAATATCAACTATTTGTGGATATTCGCGTAGTTTGGTATTGATCGATAGCATGCAACCTACACCAGCTGCTCTGGCGCGCGTGATTACTGCCCCCTGCTCTTCAATCAAGCCTTTGTAATTCAGATGACAATGACTATCGACAATATACCCGTATTTGCTCATTAAACGTCTTCTTCGGCCAGTTCCAACCGGGGAAATACACCAACAGGTTTGGGCACTATTGAGCCAACCGCGATACGACCTGCTTCGCCTAATTGATCAAAACCACGACTGGTAATACTCATTTGGTCAAGTATCTTGGCGGCAGAGGATGGCATAATCGGCTGAATAAGAATGGCTAGCTGCCTAATTGCATCTGCAAGAACATACAGTACCGTATTCATACGGGCAGCATCTGTTTTCTTCAAAGCCCAAGGCTCTTGACGAGAAATATAGACATCAGCCGCAGCAGCTTGCGCGAAAATTGCTTCCAGCGCAGCATGGAATGCCTGTTTATCAATGTGTCCACGGACAACATCAAGTGTCGATTCAATACCTTTTAGCAAGTCTTTGTCTTCACTGGTAAATTCGCCTGGTTGTGGCACGGCACCGTCACAGTTTTTGTGGATTAGTGATAGGGTGCGCTGCGATAAATTTCCAAGCCCTTTGGCCAGATCAGCATTACATCGCAGCACAAATGACCGACGAGAGAAATCGCCGTCATTGCCGAACGGTACTTCGCGTAGCAAATAGAAACGTACCGCGTCTAAGCCATAGCTTTCAATCAGTTCAAAGGGATCGATCACATTGCCCAAAGATTTGGAAATCTTCTGGCCTTCATTTGTCCACCAGCCATGAGCAAACACCCTTCCCGGTAGCGGGAGATCAGCGGCCAGCAGGAATGCTGGCCAATATACAGCATGAAAGCGCAGAATATCTTTACCAACCATATGTACATCCGCGGGCCAAAACTTTTGGTACTCTTTCGAGTTTTCATCGGGGTAACCGGTTGCGGTTAGATAATTGGTCAGTGCATCAATCCACACATACATAATATGACCGGGCTGATCTGGCACTGGCACCCCCCAGCTGAAAGTGGTGCGTGATATTGAAAGGTCTAGCAGGCCACCTTCCACAAAGCTTTTCACTTCGTTTAGGCGTGATTTTGGCATTACAAAATCAGGTTGATTTTCATAAAGCTCCAACAACCTGTCTTGCATGGCTGATAGCTTGAAAAAATAGCTCGGCTCTTCAACCCACTCAACCGGAGCATCCGTTGGCGCCAGTTTTTCGCCGTTCTCGCCGTCTTTTAGCTCGGATTCAGTATAGAAGGCTTCGTCCCGCACGCTGTACCAACCGGCGTATTTATCTTCGTAAATAAACCCCTTGTCCACCAGCCGGGTCCAAAGTGCCTGTACAGCAACTTTATGACGGTCTTCGGTGGTTCGAATGAACTGGTCGTTTGAAAAATTCATCGCCGCAGCCAAATCCTGAAAGCGCGCTGATACTTTATCGCAAAAATCAAGCGGCGGCATTCCAGCCTTTTCAGCTGATTTTTCAACCTTCTGGCCGTGTTCGTCTGTTCCGGTAAGGAACATAACATCAAACCCGTCAAGCCGCTTGAAGCGCGCAAGCATATCGCACGCAAGTGTTGTATAGGCGTGGCCAATGTGTGGCACGTCATTCACATAATAGATTGGGGTTGTTACGTAATAAGACGGCCGTTGGCTCATAAGTCTCTCTTGCTAAAATCTGTGTTTTATTGACCGCGCGCTGTTGAAGAAAGGGATGTAAACAAGTTAACGATCACTTGTTTGCGGTCTAAATTCACTGCATCTGCTCGCATGACCAATCGGCTCATCTTTTCCCACAGGTCTAGCCAGCGATCAACCCCGGCCAATGCAGAAATTCGTGCTATCTGAGCACTTTCGCCGTCCATTATATCAGGTGCAGCAGTATTTGTGGCACTTTGCCGGATTAAACGTTCAACCCAGCTTAGGAATATTTGAATAAACAGCCGGTATTGAGCATCGGATTTCACACCTGCCAGTTGCCCAGCCAATTGGTGAACCCCGGGAACATTCAGTCTTGGTAAATCAGTAAGCAGGCTACCCATTTGCCGGTAAAGTGCCACGCCGCCTTGCATATTAAGATCAATAGCGCGCCCAGGGGCACCTTCAGCAAGGCGAGACAGGGTTAACAGTTCTTCTGTTCCCAATTCAGGGAAGCGCCCTGCCAGTACAGCTTGTACGCTGTCTTCCGCTAAAGCATTAAGCTTAAGGGTTCGACAGCGGCTTTTAATGGTGGGAAGTAATTTTCCAGGTGCATGCGCAACGAGGAAAATAATGGATTTCTCGGGCGGTTCCTCGAGAACTTTAAGCAATGCATTGGCCGCATTATTGTTCATTTCATCAGCGGCATCAATAATGGCCACACGCCACCCACCTTCTGTACTGGTCTGAGAGAAAAAGGTGATAATCTTGCGAATATCCCCAACAACAATGTCGTTGCGCAGTTTGCCTGTTTTTTCATTCTCGGTTCGTTCAACCAGACGAAGGCCACCGTGACCACCCGATTCAATGCGTTTTAAATCTGGGTTTTCTGCATCTATATTAAGAGATGTCGCTTCATGTCTGGGTAACGGTTCTCCGAAAAGACCAGCGTCATCATCATTGGGTCGAGTGAGCAGGAATTTGGCAAACTTCCACGCGAGTGTTGCTTTCCCTATTCCCTTAGGACCGCTGATTAGCCAAGCATGATGTAACCGGTCGCTGTTAAACGCCTCAAGAAAGGTGCGTTCAGCGCCTTCGTGGCCAATCAGGTCGCGGGTAAGGTGCGGCCCACTGATAATTTCAGCCTCTTCAGCCATTGTCTGCAAAAAACCTTTTGCTAATCTCGGCGCGAATATTTTGCTGCAAGGCCTCAGGTGCCATATCTGCGTCAATCACAACACACCGCTCTGGCTCTGCTTCGGCAATTTGTAGGTAAGCAGCACGCAGTGTTTCGTGAAAGTCTTGATCCAATTGCTCAAATCGGTCTTCACTGTCTGCCTTTGCGCCTTCCCTGGCTTTTGCGCGAGCAAGACCAACCGAGACAGGTAAATCCAGAATAAGTGTCAAATCCGGTTTAAAGTCACCAAGAGCTAATGTTTGCAGAGCTTTAACGCGTGCCATGCCCAAATCACGGCCAGCACCCTGATAAGCCACGGAGCTATCCAGAAACCGGTCGCATAGCACCCATTTATCTGCATTAAGAGCAGGCTTAATCCGTCGCTCTACATGTTCAGCGCGGGCAGCCGCCATTAAAAGGGCTTCGGTCATGGAAGCCCAACGATCCCCTGCTCCCTTTACCAACAGATCCCGAATTTCTTCGGCTCCGGGGGAACCTCCGGGTTCGCGCGTTGCACATATATCTATGCCCTGCCCGGCAAGCCAATCAGCCAACATTATAATCTGTGTTGATTTACCAGCCCCCTCACCCCCCTCAAGAGAGATGAAATAAGGCGGATTTGCCTGTTTTTCTATCATTTTGGTGGGTTTTCAGCACCGGCAGAACCAAAGAGCATGTATTGAAATGCTGCACCAATCTTGCCAAAGCCGCCAACGTCCTCAACAGCACCGCCAGCTAATAGCGGCGTACGAACTGTTTCCCTACCAGGCATTTCAACAACCAATTCTCCGACCTTCTGGCCTTTTTGAATAGGGGCGGCAACGGGGTTAAAGTATTCGATGCTCACCTTCATTTGCGCACGTTGACGCCGTGACATGGTGATGGCTACGTCGCTATCCAAAACAAGCGATACGGTAGCGGAATCGCCGAGCCACACTTCAGCATAATCAACAGTTTCCCCAGCACGAAATAACGGGTAGTGGCTGAAGTTTCTAAAACCGTATTGCATTAAACGCTGGCTTTCACGCATGCGTTCGTTTTTAGAGGCCATACCACTCATAATCAGTACCAGCCTGCGGCCATCACGCTCGGCAGAAGCAGCAAGACCATAGCCGCTTTCCTCTGTATGGCCTGTTTTCAAGCCATCAGCACCGGGAAAACGCCCTAAAAGCGGATTGCGATTATACTTGTTCTTGTTGAAGTCTTTATAAAGATACTCTCTTTCCGCGAACATGGAATAAAGCTCTGGAAAATCGGTTGTTAACCGGTAAGAAAGCGTCGCCAAGTCCCGTGCAGTCATCACATGGCCTTCTGCAGGCCAACCGTTCGCGTTTACAAAGTTACTGTTTTTTAAACCAAGGTCAGTTGCTTTTCCGTTCAGCCAATCAACAAAAATCTCATGGGAACCGGCCATATGCTCGGCCAAAACCACACATGCATCATTACCTGAAAGAACAATGATACCACGTAGCAAATCAGCGACGGTAACAACATCGCCAGCCCGTAAGAACATGGTAGAGCCACGGTTATTCCATTCGCGCCATGTTTCATCTGAAACCACAACTTCATCATCAAGGGAAAGCTCTCCCTGCTTGATTGCGTCAAAAGCATAATAAACTGTCATCAGTTTGCTCATGGATGCAGGTGGGAAAGGTGTGTCAGCATCTTTTTCATACAAAACGCTGCCTGTGCTGGTATCCAGAAGAACCGCATGTTTGGCGGGTGTTGCCATTCGCTGTGCGTGCGCCCCTCCGGCTAAAAGGGTAAATGCCAAAAACAACATGCCGATGCGGGCAAATAATACAGTCACTTGTTTGTTCCCTTGATCAAAATTCATTATTCTACTTCTTCTGTGAAAATCCGCGCCTCATAAAACCCATCTGAGACAACCCGGTCAAGCCTGTCTTCTGCTATTAACCGTTTGATGAACGGCCCTATGCGCACACGCCAATAGGCACGACCATTCGAGCTTGCTGCTTCTACTCTTGCTCTATGTCCGGAACGCTGGAGCTTTTTAACCTGAATTTCAGCATTGCCGCGCTGACTGTAGGCGCCAACCTGGATAAAGTGCGTTGTCGCTGCCGTGGTACTAGCGGCTTCACTTGTATCTGACTCGGTTTGTGGTGCTTCAGTACGTGCTGTTTGTACAGGCCGCGCGCGGCGTGTACCTCTGGGCAGGTTGCCATCGGAATCCACTGCTTGAATGCGAACCCGTGTCACCCCTTGCTTTTGAAAGCCTAAAAGCTGTGCCCCACGCCTTGATACATCAAGCACACGATCATTCACAAAAGGCCCACGATCATTCACTCGCAATACAATTGTGCGTCCATTCGCCAAATTTGTCACTTTAACAAAGGTTGGTAACGGCAGTGTTTTATGCGCTGCTGTAAGCGCGTTCATATTGAAGTATTCGCCGTTCGCAGTCTTTTTGCCGTGAAAGTCTTTTCCGTACCAGGACGCCAAACCCACTTCGTCGTAGCCAGGCTCCTCTTTCGGGTAATACCACCGTCCTGCAACCTTGTAAGGATTGCCTATCTTGTGTGCAACGCCCTGATCACCCTTGGGAAGTTCGCCGTCATTAGGATAACGCCCGGAAGGTGCGCCGCCCGACCCACCAGACCCGCCACTTGTATAAAAGCTGCCAGTGCTTGAACAGCCAGCCACTATCAGAGCCAGTGAGAGCACCATTATGCTGCGACGAAAACCCATTTATTTGATCTCATCCGACAAGAGGCCAACAGCAAGCGCGTATTTGAACGATGGATTATAGCGCATAACCGAACAGAAGTTCCTGTAAACCAAATACCCCTCCCCGTCTCCTTCATCACCGATAATTAACGCTGCAGCTATAGAACGTGGAGGTAGGTCGCCGCCATTCAAGCGGCGCACACCCAGCGTTTGCCATTCTTGAAGATCGCGCCATACACCCATGCTTTTAAACGGTTTACATATCCGGTCTGGCGCAAGGCCATCAGCTTGCTTTCCGACCAATTTTTTTTCACCGCCCGCAGGTAATGTAACTTTGCGGCCCCATGTTTGGTCATCGCGCCAACCATATGCTTTCAGGTAGTTTGCGATGGAGGCAAATACATCTTCCTTGCTATCCCAAATATCTTTGGAACCATCTCCGTCAAAATCCTGGGCGTATTTCAAATAATTTTCCGGCATAAATTGAGGTTGGCCCATGGCCCCGGCCCAAGAGCCCTTCATTTTTTCCATAGTGGTTTCGCCGCTATCCAATATTGCTAACGCTGCGAACAGTTCACGCCGGAAGCGAGCAGCACGGCGTTTGTCATATGCAAGGGTCGCTACAGCATCAAATACGCTGTAGGAAAGCGGCACCGTGCCGTAATTGGTTTCAATACCCCATATGGCGGCCACAAAGCGTCCCTGGACACCGTATCGTTCTGCCACGGCATTCAGCGACTGGCCATGTTCCAGAACCATTTTCGCGCCTTTTTCTTTGCGCCATGGGCTCACGCGGCTTTTTAAATATTGTTGATACGGTTGTTTAACTTCAGGCTGATTACGGTCACGCTTAATAACGCGTACAATTAATTTTACATCAGCAAGCGCTACATCAAGGGTGGCTTGCGATATTCCACGTTCCAGCGCTTCTGTTCGAACGCCGTCCAGCCAAAGATTAAACGCTGTATCCTCTGTCGTGACCGCTGGAGTATCTTGAGCATTTGTTTGCAAGGAAAAAAACGACATACCAAAGTAGATGGCTACAAACAGGTTCAGTTTTCCAATTGCCATGTAGTTTGCCTCATCACTAAACCATCGGCCATATGTATAACCGGAATTAATTAAATGCTGGCACGACTTTAATCTGCCAATGCTTTCATAACAAGCGCAGAAAGGTGCTCATTTCAAGGCACGGGCTAAAATTCCCAAGGTATTCAAATATTAAGTGAAGAAACAAAAAAAGGCCGACGCGCTATGCGTCAGCCTTGAATTTGGTGAGCCCGACAGGGTTCGAACCTGTGACCTACTGATTAAAAGTCAGCCGCTCTACCAGCTGAGCTACGGGCCCTCACGTTTCGTTCAGGACAGTGCCCTTGAACGCGGCGGAACATAGGAGCATAGAACAGCGTGGTCAAGAAAAACTCGCATGAATTTTGAATTTTTTCTCACCACTTGCTGTACCCCCCGTAAAATGCCGCTTTTTTGGATACTGCTTTGTATAATTTACATGCAGTAATATGAAAAAAATCCTAACATATACGCAAGCGCGCAGTGTTTTTAACTAAAGTGCGTCAATATCGCCGCTGGCATAATCTTCACGAAAGCTATTGGCATATTTTGTTAATTCGCCAGCTGAGATAGCACTGCGCAAGTCTGCCATTAAATCCTGATAAAACTGAAGGTTATGCCATGTAAGTAGCATAGCACCCAATATTTCCCCGGCTCTGATAAGGTGGTGAATATAAGCCCGGCTGTACTGTGTACAGGCAGGGCAACTGCATTGGCTATCTATGGGGCGGTCATCTTCTTTGTGGCGCGCGTTTTTTATGTTGATCGGGCCTCTGCGGGTAAAGCCCTGCCCTGTACGGCCTGAACGGGTTGGCATAACGCAGTCAAACATATCAATGCCGCGTTCAACTGCCCCTATAATATCATCCGGCTTGCCTACCCCCATCAAATACCGCGGAGTTTCTTTCATCATGCGAGGCATGGTGAAATCAAGCACGTTGAACATCATTTCCTGTCCCTCGCCAACAGCCAATCCGCCAACAGCGTATCCATCAAATCCTATTTCTGCCAGTGCATCGATTGAACGGAACCGCAGGTCGCGGTGTACGCCGCCTTGAACAATACCAAATAACGCTGTGCGTGAAGCATGCTCTTCACCGCTATCAAAGCCATCTCGTGAGCGTTTTGCCCAACGCATGGATAGCTCCATGGAGGCACGAGCAACTTCCTCTGTTGCAGGAAACGGTGTGCATTCATCGAATGCCATCACAATATCACTGTCCAGTAAACGCTGAATTTCCATGGAACGTTCTGGCGTTAGTAAAATACGCTGGCCATCAATATGGCTTTGAAACGTAACCCCTTCTTCTGTCATTTTGCGAAGGTCTGTTAATGACATTACCTGAAAACCACCAGAATCGGTAAGAATAGGCCTATCCCAGTTCATAAACTTGTGTAGCCCGCCCATTTTTGCCACACGCTCCGCCGTTGGGCGCAGCATCAAATGGTATGTATTGCCCAACAGAATATCAGCACCAGTGCTGCGCACACTTTCAGGCATCATTGCTTTTACGGTACCGGCAGTTCCTACAGGCATAAAAGCCGGAGTGCGGATGTCCCCGCGCTGCATTTTGATAACACCTGTCCGTGCTTCGCCGTCGGTAGCCTGAACGTCAAATTGAAAGCGAGGGCTCATACATTGTCTTTCTTTGGGTATAAGAGGCTGCAATCACCATAAGAATAAAATCGGTAGCCATTAGATATAGCTGCGGCGTACGCCTTTTGCATATGCTCAAGCCCCGAGAATGCAGAAACCAGCATAAAAAGCGTTGATTTGGGTAAATGGAAATTTGTGAGCAGCACGTCTACAGCTTTGAATTTATAACCGGGTGTAATGAATATGTCTGTTGCCGATTTGAACGGATGAACAACACCTTCAATGTCTGTTGCGGATTCAAGAAGGCGCAGACATGTGGTGCCCACAGCAACAATACGGCCGCCTTTAGCTCTGGCTTGATTTAACAGCGCAGCAGTTTTTGGCGTAATTTCGCCTATTTCGCTGTGCATTTTATGGTCAGTGGTGTTGTTTACTTTAACAGGCAGAAATGTCCCTGCTCCAACATGCAGCGTAATTTGAGCCTGCTTAATACCTTTGTTTTCCAAAGCTTTGACCATGGCAGGCGTAAAGTGAAGCCCGGCAGTGGGCGCAGCAACAGCACCGTCTTCGGCAGCAAACATTGTTTGGTAATCGCTGTTATCACGGGTATCTACCGCACGCTGTGAGGCAATGTAAGGCGGTAGCGGCATGGTACCGTGGGCTTTTAATTCGTCCCAAATATCATTGTCATCAATTTGAAACCTGATGGTGCGCTCACCTTCGTGGCCGATAGTCTCAACGACGGCCTTCAATCCGTCAAAATCAAGGACATCGCCCAACCGGCATTTTTTAGCGGGCTTTGCAAACACACGCCAAAGGGTTGCTTCTTCCTTTTTATGCAATGTTATTTGGATCTTGGCATCACCGCGCTTTCCGGTGAGACGACCAGGGATAACCTTGGTATCATTAAACACCAAAACATCTTCCGGGCGCAGAAAGTCGGGCAGGTCAGCTATGCCAGCATGGGTAATATCACCGCCGACAACAAGCATGCGGGCGCTATCGCGCGGTACGGCAGGCCTGAGCGCGATGTTTTCTTTTGGTAACTGAAAATCGAATAAATCTACTTGCATGGCGGGGTTCTACCCAAAGATACACCGTACCACAAGGAAAAGAGCTTCGAAAACGCCCTGTTTCTGGTTGATTTATTATGCTGGTGTTATTTATCTACGTCGGCAGCCACTTGCACTTTGAGTATTTTGGTTGGGTTTGCAGGAGGTTCACCTGGAGCAATCATCTCCACAAATTCCATCCCTTTGATCACGCGGCCCCATACGGTGTATTTATCATCCAGAAACGGGGTACGGTCTAATACAATGAAAAACTGGCTATCTGCGCTATCATCAGTTTCAGCTCGCGCCATGGAAACTGTGCCACGCAGGTGTGGCAGACGGCTAAATTCCGCTTTCAGGTTCTGCCCGGAACCACTGGTTCCTGTACCTGTTGGGTCTCCCCCTTGCGCCATAAAACCCGGAATAACACGGTGAAAGATTACACCTTCATAAAACCCTTGGCGAGCCAGTTCTTTTATTCTGGCAACATGATTGGGGGCCACATCAGGGCGCATCAATATTTCAATTCTGCCTGCTTCGATATCAATATACAGAATGTTTTCTTTACTTGTATCAATCGCTTCACTTGCTTCGCTCATAAATCCCACCAAAAACGCTAAAACTATTAAAATATTTCTCATTGATTTTATTTCCTGGGTGGCTTCTTAGCCTATCTTTTTCAAAACTTCTTTTTGGACTGCCTCTGGCACAAAGGGGGCAATATTACCACCGTAGCGCGCCACCTCTTTCACCAACCGGGATGCGATGGTTTGGTATTTGGGGTCTGCCATTAAAAACACAGTCTCAATATTGGGATTGATCTGATAATTCATGCCTGTCATTTGGAATTCATATTCAAAATCAGCAACAGCACGCAGGCCCCGAATAATAATAGTGGCGCCAACACGTTCCGCAAAATGCATCAACAGATCATTAAATTGAACAACCTCGAATGCAACGCCTGCGGCCTCGGCAAATGGCCGTGCTTCTCTATCCACCATCGCCACGCGTTCTTTAAGGGAAAACATGGGGTCTTTACTGGCATTTGTTGCGACGCCGACAACCAGTTTGTCCACCAAACGCAACCCACGTTTAAAAATATCAATATGGCCATTGGTAATAGGGTCAAAAGTACCTGGATAGATACCAACACGTTTCAGGTTCACTGTAATTCTCCTGAGCCTTCATAATAGAAGATCAAAAATCTGCATACCGCAGCAAGATTCACGATGCAGCACAAAAACTCAAGTAGATAAATTAGGACAATATACCTACGAGAGAATAAATCATGTAGCTTAAGCTACTGGTAAACAAAAAAATAGCGCAATCTATAACATCAATAAATTGCGCTATCTAATTATAATAAAATGCTTATAGATTTTATTCGACAGAAGGTTCTGCTGACTGATCCTCGTCTATTGCCACGTCAGTGGAATCCGCAGTTTCGTCCTCTGAATCGTCCTCTTCAGTTTCCTGAAGCTTCGCTACAGAGACTATATGCTCTTTGTTATCCACCTTAAAGAGCGTCACACCTTTTGTGTTTCGCGACGCTATTCGTACGTCATGTACTGGCGTCCGAATCAACTTGCCCTGATCTGTCACCATCATAATTTGTTCGTCGGCGGTAATTGGGACTGCCGTGATAACGTCGCCTATCTGATTACGTAACCTGGTATCTGAAGGTACGTTCCAGATACCCTGCCCGCCCCTGCCGGTTACGCGGTATTCGTGGCTGCTGGTACGTTTGCCAAAGCCCTGATTTGTGATCGTGATGATGAACTGTTCAATTTTGGCAAGTTCAGCCATCCGTTCATCGGACAGTGTTTGCTCACCCGGTTCTGTTTTCCAGGCAGCAGCACGCATATAAGCGTCACGGTCTTCTGTGGTGGCATCTGTACCGTTCACAATGCACATGGAAACCACTTCATCGCCTTCACCAAACTTCATGCCGCGCACACCTGTTGATGTTCGCCCAACAAACAACCGTACATCGGTTGATTTAAAGCGAATGGCGCGCCCACCTTTGGCCGCCAGGATCACATCATGATCTTCAGTGCAAATATCAACGCCGATTAGTTTGTCATCATCGTCAGAGAACCGAATGGCTATTTTGCCGTTTGCCATAACATTCGAGAAATCCGAAAGGCGGTTCCGCCGTACATTTCCTTTTGCAGTGGCAAACATCACGTGGAGATCACTCCATGTTGTTTCATCTTCAGGAAGCGGCAGAATAGTTGCTATTTTTTCATTCTGTTGCAACGGTAGCAGGTTAATAACTGCTTTCCCTTTGGATGTTGGAGAGCCAAGAGGCAACTTCCAAACCTTAATTTTATACACCTGTCCCAGATCGCTGAAGAACAGCACTGGCGTATGTGTGTCGGCTACAAAAACAGTAGAGAGGAAATCCTCATCTTTGGTTTGCATGCCTGCCCGGCCTTTACCGCCGCGGCGCTGCGCCCGGTAAGTAGAAAGCGGAACGCGCTTGATATACCCCGTATGCGTTACGGTAACAACCATTTCCTCACGCTGGATAAGATCTTCATCATCGAAACCACCGACGGCGTTATGATCAATTTCAGTGCGTCGATCGTTCCCGAATTCTTCTCGAACCGCATCCAGTTCCCCACGCAACACTTCATACAAACGTACACGTGACTGTAGTATTTCAAGGAATTCTCTAATTTTAACAGCAAGTTCTTCAAGCTCTCCGCCAATTTCATCACGGCCAAGCGCTGTTAGGCGGTGCAGACGCAGATCAAGAATAGCCTTAACCTGTATGTCTGAAAGCTGGAAAGTACCGTCTTCATTTAGCTGGCTTATCTCACCAATTAATTCCAGATAAGGTAATATTTCTGATGCATCCCACCGGCGGTTGCCAAGAGACTCGCGAGCAACAGCCGGAGAAGATGCCCCGCGGATAATAGCAACCACTTCATCAATGTTGGCAACAGCAACAACAAGCCCAACCATAATATGGGCGCGGGCGCGGGCTTTATTCAATTCAAATTTGGTGCGGCGCGTAATCACTTCCTCACGGAAATCAACAAATGCCTTTAGAACGTCTTTCAAGCCTAATTGCTGAGGTTTACCGCCATTGAGCGCCAGCATATTGATACCAAAACTGGTCTGAACCTGCGTAAAACGGAATAACTGGTTAAGAATAACCTCCGGGACACTGTCACGTTTTAGTTCAACAACAACCCGTACACCCTGCCTGTCAGATTCGTCCCGAATGTCTGAAATGCCTTCAATGCGCTTGGTTTGCACACATTCAGCGATTTTCTCAATCATTGATGACTTGTTCACCTGGAAGGGTATCTCGGTGACAATGATTGCAAAACGGTCTTTGCGGATTTCCTCAATATGCGTGCGGCTGCGAATAGTGATTGAGCCCCTGCCTGTTTCGTACGCCACTTTGATGTTGCCAGCATTCATAATAATGCCGCCAGTAGGGAAATCAGGGCCCGGAACATGTTCCATCAAGCCGTCAATATCAATATCGGGATTGTCAATAAGCGCACAAACGCCGTCAATTACCTCTCTAAGGCTATGGGGTGGAATGTTGGTCGCCATGCCTACAGCAATACCAGTGCCGCCGTTCACCAACAGGTTCGGAAAACGAGAGGGCAATACAATAGGTTCGCGTTCGCTTTCATCGTAGTTGGGCCGGAAATCAACTGTATCTTTTTCAATGTCGGCAAGAATCATTGATGAAACTTTGGACATACGCGCTTCTGTATAACGCATCGCAGCAGCACTATCGCCGTCCATCGAACCAAAGTTACCTTGGCCGTCAATCAGCGGGGCGCGCAGTGAAAAGCTTTGTGCCATACGCACCAAAGCGTCGTAAATTGCGCTATCGCCGTGCGGGTGGTATTTACCCATCACGTCCCCGACAATACGGGCAGACTTACGGTACGGTCTGTTCCATTCGTAATTATTTTCATGCATAGAGAAGAGAATACGGCGGTGTACCGGCTTCAACCCATCCCGTACATCTGGTAGAGCCCGCGAAACAATCACGCTCATCGCGTAATCAAGATAAGATGTTTTCATCTCATCTTCGATGCTTATCGGCTCAATGCCTCTTTCGTCTTCTGGTGTAATAGGTGTGATATCGCTCACCAGTTTAGGCCCTCTCTATGCAGCGGAAAGTGCCGCTGTAGTTGTTACACATACTATATAGTTATCCCCCGCGAGGTGACCCCCGAGATATGGTGTATATCTACCAATTCCGGGTGGTGCATGCAAGGTGATTACAAGCCGTTTTGGGAGCAATTTCAAAAAAGGCAAAAATTTGGCTGGACGGATCAAAAATCAGTCGTTAAAACGCGCTTTATTCAACGGTCATCGACCTTAGCGGGCGGGTGGCAGAGCGGTTGAATGCACTGGTCTTGAAAACCAGCAAGGGTGCAAGCCCTTCGTGGGTTCGAATCCCACCCCGCCCGCCACTTACTAGTCATTCAAACAGTGCTGGCAAGTATCGAGCACGCGGTACACGTGGAAACTGCGATTCGCAAGTTTCTGGATTACTGCGGAATAGTTCCGGGTTCAAAGCCTGCAGCCCCCATGGCACTTGAAAGACGAATGTACATATCGTCACTCAGAGCCCTGCTACATGCAACGAATATAGGATAATCCGGGTGGGCCCCAAAGTTGGGGATCTCCACCAAATTTGCCGCTAGCGCATTTAACTCAATCGATTCTGCCCATTGCTGGCGTGGCACTATTGTCCAATCCGCCCTGCCTGCAAGCACCATTTTCATCAATTGCATGTCCATAGCAGCTGATCTGCTAATCCATTTTGGGTTTTCTTTTAATTGAGCATCCAGTTTTGAACCATAAATGCCACTTTTTAACAGAACGCCTTTAAGTCCGCTGTCTTTGGCAACATCTGCAATGGATGAGTATTTTTTTAACCTATCCACGAGGTTCGTCCTTGTTAACACAATGTCGCCGGGTACAACATCGAACAAGTATGGGAGGAATTTCCATATTTTGGCACGTTCGGCAGTTGGCATACGGCCCGTAGTGCAGAAAGCCCGGCGGCCAGCATTCAGCATTGCAGCTTCTTCATCTATATCAGACAAAAGCCACTCCACCTTATACCCTGCCCGCTTCGCTATATCTTCAAGTTGGTCAAAATAAATACCGCTTGGTATACCATCTTGCACCCGCAGTTCAGGGGGGTAATGGTAAAATGTGATAACCAAAGTATCTTCGTCTGCGGCGCTAACGCCAGTTCCAAGAAAAAGGCTAAGAATAGCCATCGCTGTGGCGCGAAACATATTTGTATTACGGGATGTCAATTGCTGATATCCCGTAATTTCTGGGCGAAGTAAGCTGTTCCACATTCCAGCGCATGGCAATTCCAAACACCCTTTAAGAGTATAAACATAAAAGACTGCCCCCAAACCAATGGGCAGTTTTACAGCTAAACCTTAAGATTTCCTATCTAACTTCATCGGTTCTTAGCTAATACTCCTTTGTCTTCAACGTAGTTTCTTTTTTGCCAAGCGGTATATGAAACGGTATATGAGAGAAAAACCACAAAGAAAAAGGGCTTACACCCTTATGATGTAAGCCCTTGAAATAGTTATTTTATTTATTGGTCGGGAAGACAGGATTTGAACCTGCGACCCCTACACCCCCAGTGTAGTGCGCTACCAGGCTGCGCTACTTCCCGCCGAAAATTGCCTTGCCATACTATGCAGCGAGGCGTCTGGTGCGGCGGAATATAACGAGGCGATCACAAGGACGCAACTGCACAAATCATCTTTTTCTATTCGCGCTGTACACTTGCTCGTGCTTGATACGCAGTACGGGCAGGATGCTTGTGACGCATAGGGCTTGAAAGAAATCGATTGAGAGCAGCTATCAATAAGTCCGCTGTTGCGTCAGACACAATTTCAAGCAGGCTTTCAACAGCAGCAACCATTTTTAACCTATGAACTGAATAGATATATTCCCCGGCATCCATGTTAAACAATGCCGCCTTTTGGCTAGCCATGAAGGTTTTAATGTTAGCTACCTTAAAAACACTTGTCTGGTCTGTTCCCATAAACCTTATGTTTCTGCCAATGAAACAAGCCTGTTGCATATGACCTGATCGCCACAAAGATTTATCTTTTTGCGCGTGAAAATATAATGCTTCTGCAAAAGTAATTGCATGCGTGAAACCAAGCCAGCCAATATTTTGTGCAATTGGCTGTTCAATAGTATGCTGCTTTTCAAGATCAAACTTTAATATATGCAGCGCTGCGGCCCCAAGCAAATGCTCCCACGTTTCAACTTCAGTGGCATTTGTCCCATCAACAAGTGGCAGTATCTTGCGTAGAGGCGTAGTGGACAGAGTTTCAATGTCAGGAAGATCTGTCCCGACCTGTTGCAAATGTGACTGGGCTATAATGGCACCAAACAATCGAAATTCAGGTATTAGGTCTTCGCGAGCAGCGACACACAGGTAGCGCGCTAATTGTTGACAAATGGTTTGTTCAATTTCAGCACCCAACTGCTCCAACAATTGTTCCGCTTTCATCACATAGATAGCTGGATGACCAAACCCCGAATAATGGCTAAATATTTGACGCAGAAAGACTGGTTTTAGATCAAAAAAACCCTTACCCGCCGCGAAAGCGCCATTGCATATTTGTATCGCCCTAACTTGGTCCATTGCTTCTACGGCATTGTAGAACTCACTTTCGCTCCAGGGCATCTGCTTTGATGTCATTGGCGCTGCGGGGCTGAATTTGGCATCCCATGAAAAGTGGCCTAATGCCTCAAGGAAAGCGACAAGGCGAAGGTCTGGATCTGAACCTGCCAGGTTGATCCAATCTACTAAACCGGCATGGGCGTGCCCAAATCCGCGTTCAAGGCTATCTGAACTCTGTAGTATAGTTTGGCTTACGAGCGCTTCGTAATTACCGCCGGCCATATCAAACCGGCACAGCGAGCGCGCAATACGTTCATAGTCATGTTCCACCATTGCTTCTTGAAATTCTGCCACCGATGTTGATTGCAGAATGGCCGGGTCTTCCGGCGTTATTTTAACAAACAGCTTTCCGCCCTCGCTTTTTATCGGAAAGGTTTTAACCGCATCTCTGCCCTGCACGGCTTGGCCGCTTTTTAGGTCAAACGACCACCCATGCCAATTGCAAGCAAGTATACAGTCGCCTTGCAGGCTCCCTTCAACCAAAGGGTATCCTTCATGGGGGCAATGGTTATTGATCGCGAAAATACCGGCTTTTGTTTTAAATAGCGCAATTTGTTTGCCTGCTATTTTAGCGACAACTCGATCCTTAGTGTCCATTTGTTCCAAAGTTGTAATTTGGTGCCAATTGCTTTTCGCGTCGCGTGTTTGCATGTCGCGGTTTCCTTCTGCTTTTGTTCTATGCGGATGCGGGCAGCTTCTACCCAGTTAAAGTCTTGGCTCATGACCTATCCTTAATTAAAGAAAATTATTTAGAAATTAAAATGCATATATGCCTTGATTAATTCAAGTAATATTTTTAGAAAAGATGCAGAGGTGAATATGACAACACGCGAAACAATACTTAACGCATTGAAAAAACTTGGTGAATCCCGTGCTGATGATTTGGCGGCTCCCTTGGGGTTAACCGCTATGGCTGTCCGCCAACATTTGTATCAATTACAGGATGAAGGTGCAGTTACATGCATTAGCAAAGCTTCCGGGCGAGGACGTCCTGCAAAATTATGGCTATTAACGCCTAAAGCTGATGTTTATTTTCAGGACGCTCACCGCGATTTGTCGCTAGATTTGATAGACAGCATTAAAACCGTCTTGGGAGATGATGCTCTTGAAACGCTGATTGCCCACCGGTCCCAAAAACAAGCTGAAACCTATAGGGCAGCAATTTCGGCGGGTAATAACCTACCTGAAAAATTGAACCTTCTTGCTGGTGAAAGAAGCAGCGAAGGATATATGGCTGATGTGGCTGAAACCGAGGACGGTGGTTTTTCGTTCATAGAGAACCACTGCCCTATCTGTGAAGCAGCAAAAGCGTGCAGTGGTTTATGCGCAAAAGAACTGGAAGTCTTTAAAGAGCTATTTGGCACTGGGGTTATTGTGGAGCGAGAAGAGCATTTGTTGGCCGGTGCCCGCCGTTGTTCATACACTGTCAAGGAAAAGAGCTAACCCAATTGACTGCGGATATTCTTTAATTGATTAAGTATGTTTTTGAACTGTTCATTGCTATCAGCTACGCCTTTGGCAGGCGATAGAGCCGCAGGAACAGTTGCCTCCACCTTTTCATGGGCCTGGTTCATGCTTGCAGCAAGGGATGAGGCACCACTTTCATCAAGAGCAAGCAGGATAGTAGCTTTAATGCCTTGTGCTTTAAAAAGCTTTTGCACGCCGCGAATCGTGTAGCCGTCTGTATGCAATAATTTTTTTATGGCTGTAAGCAAGGTAACGTCGTCAGGCCGGTAATAGCGCCTGTTACCGCCTCGTTTCAGAGGTTTGATCTGCGAAAATTTACTTTCCCAAAACCGAAGTACATGCTGCGGAAGATCAAGCATTTCTGCAACTTCCGAGATCGTGCGAAATGCCTCGCGGCTTTTACCTGCGCGAACGTGGCCTGAATTGCTGGTGGGTTCCACTAAACTAACCCTCTTATGCGTTAATCTCGTCTTTCATAACCTGGCTAGGCCTGAAAACAAGAACGCGACGCGGATCTATCGGCACTTCTTCGCCGGTTTTTGGGTTGCGACCCATACGGCCATTTTTCTGGCGTACAAGAAAACTGCCAAAAGAAGAGATTTTAACGTTATCTCCAGCCACCAGACTATTGGAAATCTCGTCAAGCACCCGTTCAACGAGATCCGCACTTTCGTTGCGCGACAGACCAACTTCCTCATAAACAGATTCAGTCAAATCAGCTCGTGTGAGTGTAGTGCCCATAACAGTCCCCTTTTCACGGTAGAATGCGAGTAGATCAACAAAAACAGTATCTCAAGGTAGGAAAAGAGTCAACTTGGAGAGCGTAATAGGTAAGGAATTTTAAGGACTTAAACCAAAGCCCTAAACCAGAAGGCTTGCTTTAACCGGCTTTCAGCTGGATTTAATTATCTGCTACAGCCGTTTCCTCAGTTGCAATTTCATGAAGGTCTTCACTAATTAGGCGAATCAGGTCATTTTGCGCCATATCAATTGCGGAAGTTATCGCTGATGAAAATCCGTGGGCATTGGCGCCGCCGTGGCTTTTCATTACCAAGCCGTTTAATCCCAAAAACACAGCTGCGTTATGATTATTAGGATCCAAATGATCCTTTAATGACCGCAAGCCCTGACGAGAGAGCATATATCCCAATTTTGTAAGGAAAGATGATCTGAATGCCCTGCCCAGCAAATCGGTAACCAGCCGTGCTGTGCCTTCTGCTGTTTTAAGTGCCACGTTGCCGGTAAACCCGTCTGTAACCACAACATCAACTTCCCCGGCACCAATATCATTACCTTCCACGAAACCAACAAAGTTCAGAGGTAAATGGCGACTGTTTTTCAGTGCATCAGCCGCTGCCTTGATACTGTCTTTGCCTTTCAGGTCTTCGGTGCCAACGTTCAACAATGCAACAGATGGTCTGCTCTGCCCCAATACAGTGCGTACATAAGCGGCGCCCATTATGGCAAATTGTACCAGATTATTCGAATCACATTCAACGTTTGCTCCCAGATCAAGCATCACGCTTTCACCGCGCAGTGTTGGCAGTGGCGCAATTAATGCCGGGCGGTCAATCCCGGGCATTGTACGCAACATAAATTTGGACAAGGCCATCAAAGCACCAGTGTTTCCCGCAGAAATGGCAACATCAGCAACATTGTCTTTTACGGCCTGAATGGCGAGCCCCATTGACGACTTGCGGCCTTTCCTTAGGGCTTGTGATGGTTTCATCTGTGAAGAAACAACGTCTTCTGTATGGAAAATTTCGCTTGCAGCTTTCAGTTCCGGATGAATATTCAGCAAAGGCTTTATCTTTGCCTTGTCACCGTAAATTTGAAACTTTGTATCGGGAAACAAGGTGCGCGCTTTTGCAATACCTTCAATCACCATACCCGGTGCATGGTCACCGCCCATAGCATCTACTGCGATAGTTATTCTGGTTACCACTCACTTTTCCAATTCAATGGGGAAATTCCGGCATTGAGCCGTCTCAGCAAATTTCCTGTTTTATTCCGTATTGTTCCCAAGTCACTGACGAGCATAGCGAATTCAGCGCAATCTTCAAGATTTGTCCTGAAGTTTTGATAAAGCCGCAAATGGGTTTGGTTTTACTAACTCTGGTTCGTTAAGTGACACATTGGGGTTATTGGGTGCTACAACCTCTGCCCCTTCAGCTCGTGGGTATGGGTTCATCCAAACAGAAAGCGTTTGAGCCACTATTTCGCCAACATCTACAGTATCCTCTTCAAGGGCGTCGTAATCAGGTGCATCCGGGTCAAGGTAGCTTTCTTCCTCGTCCATACGATTAGCCATTTCAGGGTCAACCAATAGCAAATCGAATGTTACATTCAATTCTTCTGGAACATCTGCAAGGGTGATCGTACAGCGCTGTACCAGCGCCGCCTTAAGCTGGCCAGACACCAGCACGCCGTTTCCAACACCTTTATTTCTTACGGCAACATCAGCCGTAAGCGAGTGCAAAGAGACAAGCCCAAATCGCTCTACAAGCCTGGCCTTGTCCTCAGCGGACGCTTTAAGTGAAAATTTCACTGGCTCTTTTTCGAGCGTAGACGCTTTTAATGTCAGGGATAATTCGTGGGTCTGTGGCATTCTACAATCTTTCGACTTAATTTTAGTCTTAGGAAAACACTAGGGTGAACATGTCAGGCTGCGGGAAATAAAAATTCGCAGTTTTCCGGAGCACTTATTGTTGCTGCATCCAGAAAAATATTTGTTTTGCCAATATATTTAACAAGTTTGGCAATGCCATCATCTGCTTCGCCGCGGTAAATGTTTTTCTGAACAGTTTCTGAGATAGCATTTGGTTCTGCATTCGATGAAGACGCTGCTACGTATGCAGCGCGCCGTCCCAGCCATGCGCCGCCAACCTTTTTCATCTCTTTTCCAACACTCATGTCGCCAATGCCAAGTTCGCGGAATGAACGATCCATGTCGCTTACCATTGCTTCCTGTATAAAGCGCCGGATACGAACATAAGGCTGGCCTTCTTTCTCCAGCCTCACATCCACCAAAAAGAGATGCAGCAAGATCATGTCAAATCTGCCCTCAATGGTATCCGGCACGCCGTAATCGGTGTAAAAAGAGACACTACGCGCCTGCGTTACCAGAGCGTTATAAACAGCATAGGCATTCTTTTTTTCTGCACCGGCTGAAAGCAAGCGAGCAAACATATTTTTGGCCTTTTTCCTGTCAACATTAGGCGTCAGAGTACCAACATTAGTAGATAATCTTTGGCACGCTCTAACATGGAGCCTTGCGCCGCGCAATGGGGACCGCTATTAAAGCGATAGTTAGAGAGTGGCAGTATCGTAGACTGTCAGGATACAAGGCTTGGAATGTATGAATAACCCTTTGATCAAATCGAACCGCAAAGGCATGGCTGCTGCACTTATTATAGCAACAAGCCTTACTGTTTCTGCGTGCGGAAATGGCCGCGCCGTTCGAGGCTATGTGTTCGACACCGAACTAGCCGACGCTATTCTGGCGGGTGTTGACAACCGCCAATCGGTGAATTCAACACTGGGTACGCCTACGTTGGCTGCTACGTTTGACGATGATACCTGGTATTATATTACTACTGTTGTTCGCATCCGGCCTGTGTTCTGGCCTGATGCCAAGTTCCACCGGGTTATGGCGGTTCGTTTTAATGAGCAAGGCGTGGTGGAAGGCGTGGAAAACTATGACATGTCAAACATGATTGCGATCAATCCCGTTGATGACAAAACCCCCACAAAAGGAAAGAAGCTTAATATGTTCCAACAAATATTTGGTAATGTTGGTCGCTTTTCCGGTCAGGCTCCTGTTGGTTCTGGCGAAGGTCGTGGTCCGAACGGGTAACTGGTTTTCTTTTAAAACTTTACGGTTTAAAACGAAAAAAGCCCCGGCAATGCCGGGGCTTTCGTCTTTTAAGCCTCACCAAATCTAGTGAGCAAGTGTTGCCAACAAAAGCAACGCCACAATGTTCGTAATTTTGATCATTGGGTTAATCGCCGGGCCAGCCGTATCTTTATACGGATCACCAACGGTATCACCAGTAACAGCAGCGTGGTGGGCGTCTGAGCCCTTGCCGCCATGGTTTCCGTCTTCGATATACTTCTTGGCATTATCCCAAGCGCCGCCACCAGCGGTCATGGAAATAGCCAGGAACAGACCACCAACGATCACACCTACCAATAAGGCACCAAGAGCAGCAAAAGCAGCGGCCTGCCCTGCAACAGCGTTAATCACGAAATAAACCGCAATAGGCGCTACAATTGGAAGCATGCTAGGTACAATCATTTCCCTGATAGCTGTTTTAGTCAACAGATCAACTGAACGAGCATAATCAGGTTTCGATGTGCCTTTCATAATACCAGGGTTGTCGCGGAACTGTGCCCGAACTTCTTCAACCACCTGGCCACCTGCACGGCCAACAGCTGTCATGCCCATCGCACCAAACAGGTACGGCAGCATTGCGCCTAAGAACAAGCCAACAATCACATATGGGTTAGACAAACCAAAGTCCACAGTCACATGACCAAAATACTCTTTCAGGTCTGCCGTATAGGCACCAAACAACACAAGCGCGGCAAGACCGGCAGAACCAATAGCATACCCCTTGGTAACAGCTTTTGTTGTATTACCAACGGCATCGAGTGCGTCTGTACGGTTACGTACATCTTCATCAAGGCCAGCCATTTCAGCAATACCGCCAGCGTTGTCGGTTACAGGGCCGTAAGCGTCCAGAGCTACAACCATACCAGCAAGAGCAAGCATCGCTGTGGCAGCAAAGCCAAGACCAAGTACACCAGCGAGACTGTAAGCAATGATAATGCCCGCAACGATAATGATTGTCGGGATCGCTGTTGATTCCATTGAAATTGCCAAGCCCTGGATCACGTTCGTGCCGTGGCCAGTTTCAGACGCTTTTGCAATGGATCTCACCGGGCGATACTCAGTGCCTGTATAATATTCGGTTACCCAAATAATCAGGCCAGTTACAACAAGGCCAACAAGGCTGCAGTAAAACAACGTCATACCGCTGAATGTTACATCACCAGCTGTAAACACTTTGTCCATGCTGCCGCCGAGCGCCCATTCCATCGCGAAATACATAACCACGGCCGACGTAACAGCAGTTACGATAAAGCCTTTATACAAAGCACCCATGATAGAATTATTTTTGCCAAGCTTCACGAAGAATGTACCGAGGATCGATGTAAGAATACACGCGCCGCCCATAATCAGGGGCAGTTGCATAATTGCTGCCGCGTCAGATGACATATAAAGCGCGGCGATAATCATCGTAGCACCAACAGTCACAACATAAGTTTCAAACAGGTCAGCCGCCATACCAGCGCAGTCACCAACGTTATCACCCACATTATCAGCAATCACAGCTGGGTTACGCGGGTCATCCTCAGGAATTCCAGCTTCAACTTTACCAACAAGGTCAGCACCAACATCTGCGCCTTTGGTGAAGATACCGCCACCAAGACGGGCAAAAATTGAAATAAGAGAAGCACCAAAGCCAAGAGAAACCAAGCTATTGATTACCTCGCGGCTGGTTGCATCCATGCCCAACTGCGCGGTGAGAAACCAGTAGAACCCGGCAATACCAATCAAGGCAAGACCCGCAACAAGCATACCGGTTACGGCACCGGCCTTAAATGCGAGCGTCAAACCACCTTGCAGACTTTCGCTAGCTGCCTGAGTTGTACGCACATTTGCTTTTACAGAAATCAACATACCAATATAACCGGCAACGCCCGAGAGCACAGCACCGATAATAAAGCCAACAGCGGACAATTGACCAATCGTCATGAAAATAACAACCGTTACAATCACTCCAACGATAGCAATCGTTTTATATTGCCTGTTTAGATAAGCCTGCGCACCTTCTTGAATAGCGAGCGCAATTTCTTGCATTTTCTCGTTGCCTGCGCTTGCAGCCAAAATCGAGCGGCGTGTTACAACACCGTAAATTACTGCCGCCAAGCCGCAAAGCATGGCCGCCATTAACACCGTCATAGGAAGTCCTCCCCCTAAAGAAACCAAACAAAGAGCTAAGGATTGAACACTGTTAACAGCTGTCCTTCCACAGGCGACGTTATTCCCCTAAGATGCCACCTGGCCCCATAATTACCTAACCAACCAAAACCAAGTGTTTGGTCAGCGGACATCACAGTAGGTAGCTATTTCAGGGCTGGCAAGTGCCATAAAGCTGACACAAAGACATTTGTGGAAGAAATAAGGAAAATTAATGGTATTTCACGGGGTGATTATTAATTCGCTACCCTCATTGATTTAGTAATTGTTACAGATTTAACCACATCGGCACCAACAACTTCTGCGGCTTTCGCCTTTAGAATTTTGGCTGCTTTATCAATATCAAGTTCGGTGGGCGAATCTTCGCGCATTAAGTCAGCTTTGGTGATTGCAGAAATAAAGGCGTGCTGAAGCTGTGATAATGACCGCTTAACCAAAATTTGGTCATCAGCGCCCACAACATTCACATGTAAATCTATGAAATAGTTACCAACGTAACGTCGCCCAGACCCCCTGGTAGCATAAATAGGGACAGCAATGCGTTCAAATGTAACTGGAATAAGGTCTTCTTTAACAACCTTTTCAACACTGGTTTTTTCAGTTTCTTCTTTATCTGATGACCCGCCAAAATAATAGAAGCCGCCCCCACCACCAACGCCGACACCAATTAGTAGTCCAAGCACCAGAAAAACCTTACCTGAACCACCTTCATTATCACCAGTTTCTTCAGACATTTATATGTCTCCTCTATACTTAAAAATGCTGATACCCTTGTTGGCCAACCTGCACCAACTCTCCAGAGCAATCAACCAGTTCCACCGATTTTTGAGTGCCTATTTGACCAACTCTGGTAATTAATACGCCGACATTTTGAGCCACGGCTTTAATTTTCAGTCGATCTTGGGGTTTTGCAGTGAACGCAATTTCATAATCGTCACCGCCAGCCCAGATGCGGGGCCAAAGACTGTTTTCTTTATTAACTCTGGCCTCGGCAGCTTTTGAAAGCGGAATCTCTGCCTGGTACACTTGTGCACCTACCTGTGATGCTTTGCAGATATGTCCTATATCTGCCAACAAGCCATCAGAGACATCCACACTGGCAGTTGCTATTCCAATCAGCTTTTGCCCTAATTCGGTCCGAGCCAACGGCCGGTGGAAACGTTCAAGAAAGCAATCATCATTGTGCTTGTTACTCTCTATGGCCTCCAAAGCCAGGCTTGCATCACCAATAGTACCAGACACATAAATGTCATCGCCAACTTGAGCGCCGGACCGTTTAAGCATCTGACCGCTTTTCACACCGCCAAATGCAGTAATGCTTATGGTTAGGGGTCCATCAGTTGCCGTTGTGTCCCCGCCTACAAGCTCAATGCCATAATGTTTTTGTGCCTCGGCAAGGCCTCCTGCAAAGGCAGAAAGCCATTCATGATTGGTAACTGCAGGAGAAAGACTTAGCCCCAGCAAATAGCATTGAGGTTTTGCACCCTTGGCTGCCAGATCGGAAACATTAGCTGAAAGGGCTTTAAAACCTATATTTTCAGGAGCATCATCTGAGAAAAAATGTCTGCCTGATACCAGCATATCCTTGCTGATAATCAGGTCTGTGCCGCTTTGCGGCTGAACACAGGCCGCATCATCCAAAAGCCCTAAACCGGCCTTGCCTGCAAGTGGTGAAAAATACCGCGAAATCAGGTCAAACTCGGTTAACCTTGAAGGTGGCAAATCAGAAGATATGGCCATTCTTTCCAACGTCCGTTCAGTTTGGCAACAAAGTTGGTGTCGGTATTTATTGTCGGGCCGACTTTGCTATCTTGTCTAAAACTCCGTTTACAAACGATGCCTCGGTACGTTCATAAAAGGCGTGTGCCACATCGACATATTCATTGATCACAACGGCAGTGGGCACATCAGGACGTGCCACAAGTTCGTATGAACCCGCTCGGAAAATAGCATGGGTGATGGGTTCAATTCTATCCAGCGACCAATCCTTATTCAGGCAAGGTTTAATCAGGTCGTCCCACTCCTCGCGGCGTTCCCAGGCCCCTTCAACTATATCGGTGAACAGTGCCTCGTCGGCATCTACAAATTGGATGCCTTCAATCTCAGCGCCGAGACGGTGCGCCACAAATTCTGTGGAGGTAACTTTAGAATTTGGCTCTTCTGAGGCTCCCAGTTGGTATAAAGCCTGAACAGCGCCAAGCCGTGCTGCACTACGCGGGCTTCCGGATTTAGCGTTTTTGTTTTGCTTAGCCATTATACTGTACCAAACTGAGATTTGAGTTGTATCAAGGCAATTGCTGCTTCAGCTGCACCTGCCCCCTTATTCTTTTGATCCCGCTTTGCGCGGGCCCAAGCCTGATCATAGTCTTCCACAGTCAAAATACCGTTTCCAATCGCCAGGTTGAAATTCAACGCCAAATCCTGAAGGCCGCGCGCGCTTTCATTACATACACTGTCATAATGCGATGTTTCACCGCGAATTACACTGCCAAGCGCCACATAGCCATCAAATGTTCTAGACGAACCAATGCTGGCGAATTTAACTGCCGCTGGTATCTCCAGCGCACCAGGTACGCTAACACGCTCCCACGAGCCGCCTGCCGCTTCAATGGCTTCGATTGCGCCGAGAGCAAGCTCATCTGCCAGATCAGCGTAAAAACGCGCTTCTACAATAAGAAGATGCGGTTTTGACATGGATAGTATCCTTACTTGACAACCGGCCCCTTACTCCGGGCCTGTTCAATAAATAAAATTCAGCATTGTTTGGTACGCGAATGCTTTAGGCTTCGGGAATCTTGCGCTGTTCTACAATATCAAGGCCATATCCTTCAAGCCCTACAATATGGCTTGGTGTATTTGAAAACAAGATCATATGGCGTACACCCAAATCCCGTAAAATTTGGGCACCAATGCCATATTCACGCAGAGCACCCGGCCCTTTGGCCTGTGACCCACCACTCACAATCTGAGAGGGCCGCATAGCCGTTAGCCCAGGGAATAGCACGACAACACCTTTGCCTTCCGTCTCGATGGCAGCCATTGCACGTGAAAGCTGGCCACTACGTGGATGATCCATATCAAGCAGATCTTCCAGCGGATTAAGCGAGTGCATGCGCACCGAAATAGGCTCGTCCTCGTTAATGTTACCAAGTGCAAGCGCAACAGTTTCGCGGCGATCACCTGTAGATGTAAACACAGCAACCCGCCATTCTTTGCCGCTTTTACGACGAAAAACAGAATCAGATACGCGTTCTACCAATATATCGTTAGCCAGGCGGTAGGCTATTAAGTCGCGAATGGTGGCCACATTAAGCTTATGTTCTTTCGCAAACTCAACAAGGTCTGGCAGTCGGGCCATGGTGCCATCTTCATTCATAATTTCGCATATAACCGCAGAGGGATTCAGACCGGCGAGCCGCGAGATATCAACTGCGGCTTCGGTATGCCCTGCCCGCACCAACACGCCGCCATCTTGCGCAATAAGCGGGAAAACGTGGCCTGGAGTTGCTATATCAGCGCTATTCGCCTTGGGGTCGATCGCCACTTGAATAGTCCGCGCCCGATCAGCCGCTGAAATACCTGTGGTTACACCTTCGCGTGCTTCTATTGATGTGGTGAATGCTGTCTGGTGCCTGCTTTGATTGTTTGTGCTCATCAAATCAAGACCAAGTTCAGCAACACGCCCTGTTGTTAACGGTAAACATATGAGGCCACGGCCATGCCGTGCCATAAAGTTTACAACTTCAGGCGTTGCCATTTCCGCAGGAATAATCAGGTCGCCCTCATTTTCCCGGTCTTCATCGTCGACCAAAATAAACATTCTGCCCTTGCGGGCGTCTTCGATTACATCTTCAATAGGGGAAAGAAATTTATGCGGCACTATGGTTAACCTTTTTCCTGAAGGCGCGAAACATAGCGCGCTAAAATATCAAATTCCACATTCAGTTCATCGCCAACTTTGGTTGTGCGAAAACTGGTCATCTCTTGTGTGTGTGGAATAAGGTTAATTGTGAAGCTGGTACCTTGGTCCAAATCTTTGACGCTATTAACTGTCAAAGAGACACCATTCAGTGTCACACTTGCTTTTTGCGCCACAAGGCGTCCAAAGCTAGAAGGCACAAGGGTTTCCAGCGTTACACTATCATCTATAGGTGTAAATTTTGTCACAGATCCGACACAGTCAACATGACCGGTTACAATGTGCCCGCCCAGTTCGTCTCCAAGCTTCATTGCGCGCTCAAGATTAACCAAAGACCCCTTCGTCCAATCTTGTAGGTTGGTGACTGTAAGGCTTTCACGTGAGACATCAGCGGAAAACCAGTTTTCGCCTTTATCTACTAAGGTTAAGCATACCCCCGAGCATGCAATAGAGGCACCAATTTCGATTGTGGATGTATCAAAACTGGTGTTGATAGCGATACGAACATCGCCGTCACCTTCCACGGAACGTACGGTTCCCACGTCTGTAACTATTCCTGTAAACATGCGCTTGAACTACTCCGCATTCACATAGGTTGCAAGTAAATCCGGACCAATTTTCCGAACACTCTCCAGCTTTAAATGGGGCGCATCCCCCAATTGGGCAAGCGCCATATTACCAACGCTGCCCAAACCATCTGCTCCGATGATTTTTCCTGCGGTAAAAGAAAGCAATTTATCACAGTAGCCTGCTTTCAGAAAAGCTGCAGATACTTTGCTGCCGCCCTCCACTAAAACCCGCGTAAGTCCTTTATTAACAAGAGCTTTTGCAACATCAGCAATATCTCGTGTATTATGTACGGTTATTATTATAGCACCGAGTTTGGTTAGTATTGCAGCTTGCTGCTTGTTGGCATCCGTTTTGTTGCAAATAATAATAGGCGCCCGCTGTGCTGCATTTTTAATCAGCTTGCTGGTCGTAGGAGTGCGTAATTTGCTATCCAACACCACCGGGATTGGTGACCTGTGCCCCAGGCCTGCAATTCTACAATCAAGTGACGGGTCATCTGCAAGTACTGTGTTTACACCTACTAAAATAGCATCGTTTTGGGCGCGTACCATATGCCCATATTGACGAGCCTCTGGCCCCGTAACCCACTTGCTATCGCCGCTTCTGGTAGCGATACGACCATCTATAGTAGCTGCTGTTTTAAGGGTAAATGAAGGACGTTCATCTGTATTTTTGCGAAAAAAGCCTATGTTTAATGCTGCTGCTTCTGCTTCAGAAACACCTACAACAGTGTTGATACCGGCCTGCTCTAGTGCAGCTATGCCTTTGCCTGCAACGCGGGTATCAGGATCAATAACCGCCACTATAACTTCCGCAACACCCGTTTTAATCAAGGCCTCAGCACACGGCGCAGTTTCTCCGTGGTGCGCACAAGGTTCCAGCGTGACATATGCAATGGCCCCGAAAGCCGCAGGCCCAGCCATTTCAAGGGCTTGGGTTTCAGCATGAGGCCGCCCACCGGGCTGTGTCCAGCCACGGCCAACAACCATTGAGTCTTTAACGAGAAGGCACCCAACCGCCGGATTGGGTGCCACTGTACCAAGACCGCGCCGCGCCAAAGACAGTGCGGCCTTCATCCATTTTTCGTGTTCAGCCAACACGCTTGGTCCTTATAATTCGTCCTCGGAATTTTCGCCGCTTCCGGCCATCTTTCCCAGAAATTTCTCAAAATCTGAAGCTTCCCGGAAGTTTCGGTAAACCGAGGCATAGCGCACGTAAGCAACCTGATCTAGGCTTTCCAACCCCTCCATCACCAATTTGCCTATTTGTCCTGAATCCACATCGCTTTCACCTATAGATTCGAGCCGACGAACAATGCCGTTGATCATTCGTTCTATACGATCTGGCTCCACCGGCCTTTTACGCAAGGCAATATCAAGTGAACGTTCCAATTTGTTACGCTCAAAAGGAACCCGGCGACCGGTTTTCTTCAAGACTGTAAGTTCACGCAATTGAACACGCTCAAATGTTGTAAAACGAGCACCGCAAGCTGGGCAATAGCGACGCCTGCGAATTGATGATTTGTCATCAGTTGGCCTCGAATCCTTAACCTGAGTGTCTTCGTTTTGACAAAACGGACAACGCATAACGCCCCTACTCCCTTAGTATTTCACAACAGTACTACGGTACTGAAGTCCTCCCAAAATCACTCTAGATCACTTACCCGTAAATTGGAAAGCGTTCACAAAGAACAGCCACCTTTTTTCGAGCACTTTCCTCAGCGGCATCATTATTGTCCGGATTAGCCGCCAAACCGTCAAGCACCTCCGTAATCATGTCGGCAATTTGCAAAAACTCTGCTTCGCCGAAGCCTCGCGTAGTTCCTGCCGGTGTGCCCAGGCGAATGCCCGATGTTACGAAGGGTTTCTCAGGATCAAACGGGACACCATTTTTATTGCATGTCATCAGTGCGCGCTCAAGTGCTTCATCAGCAGCTTTGCCTGTTAGTCCTTTGGGACGTAAATCAACCAGAATCACATGTGTATCGGTACCGCCGGATACGATATCAAAGCCCTTCTCCTTAAGCCGTGCAGCAAGCGCCTTTGCATTTGCAACTACTTGCGTCGCATAGGTTTTAAACTCAGGTCTTAACGCTTCGCCAAAAGCAACAGCCTTCGCCGCTATTACGTGCATCAAAGGGCCACCTTGAAGCCCGGGAAACACGGCAGAATTAATTTTCTTTGCCACGGCTTCATGGTTCGTAAGGATCATTCCGCCACGTGGCCCGCGTAACGTTTTGTGGGTAGTGGTGGTAACAACATGTGCGTGTTCAATCGGGCTTGGATGCGCGCCGCCAGCCACCAGGCCGGCGAAATGCGCCATATCAACCATCAAATAAGCATCAACACTGTTAGCGATTTCTCTAAAGCGTGCAAAATCGATTTCCCGGGGGTAAGCAGAGCCTCCTGCAATGATGATCGACGGCTTGTGTTTTGCTGCCAACGCAGCTACTTCGTCATAATCAATTAAGGCATCTTCTCGGCGCACACCGTATTGGACGGCATTAAACCACTTACCAGAGAGCGCTGGCGCTGCACCGTGGGTTAGATGCCCACCTGCATCCAAAGACATACCCAATATTGTATCGCCTGGCTTGCAAAGCGCCAGCATTACTGCGCCGTTAGCCTGAGCACCAGAGTGCGGCTGAACATTTACGAAGTCTGCATTAAATAATGATTTTGCACGTTCAATTGCCAGGCTTTCAGCCTGATCCACAAAATGGCACCCTTGGTAATAGCGCCGACCGGGATAGCCTTCGGCATATTTATTGGTAAGAACCGAACCTTGAGCCTCAATCACAGCCTTACTCACAATATTCTCGGAAGCGATGAGTTCAATTTGGTTTTGCTGACGAATAAGTTCACCGTCTAACGATGCCAAAAGTTCCGGGTCAGATTGTGCCAAACTTGCTGTAAAAAAACCGTCTTGTGTAAAATTGGTCATAGAAAACATCCCTAAGTGCCAATAAATAATGGAAAATATATTGGCTAATCAGTGATTAGCCTAATTTGTCTACACGTCTTTGGTGGCGCCCACCTTCAAAGTCTGTATTTAAAAAATTATCGATGCAGTCAATAGCAGTTTCAATACCTATTAACCGCGCCCCCAATGCAATGACATTTGCATCATTATGTTGGCGTGAAAGGCGTGCTGCCAAACCATTTTGTACTAATGCGGCGCGTACGGCAGGATTCCGGTTTGCAGCGATAGAGATACCAATACCTGAACCACAAACAAGCACGCCGCGGCATGCCTCACCATTTTGAATCGCCCGCCCCATTGAGGCTCCATAATCCGGATAGTCTACTGATTCTGAACCGTTAGTACCCAAATC
>Ga0316204_10002105_pt1 | contig 47354 bp, 38 predicted proteins | sample 6monrhotite_MG_2_FD_205661 | JGI IMG/M metagenome (GOLD analysis project Ga0316204, IMG submission 205661) | Microbial mat bacterial communities from mineral coupon in-situ incubated in ocean water Damariscotta River, Maine, United States -... | ecosystem: Environmental > Aquatic > Marine >... | reverse complement strand
CAGAAACGTGTTTGATGTCCGAAATGAACGCCTGCTTCAAGCATTTGGCGCATAGTTACTTTAGCCATTATTTAACTCCAGTTAGGGTTAGGCCTCCACATACCCCTTGCAACAACCTGACCCAGAAATTAACCCTGTTCAGGCACCCAGTTACACGGTGATGATATGTGTGCGTATTTAAAAAAATGTCGTTTGCGCATAAGCGCGGCGGCTTTATACCATATCTACCAGTTTTTAACAATAAAAAGCGTGTTTTTCGTGTAATTAAAACGGCTAAGTCCAAGAAATATAAGGAAATCTTGAAAATCGTCTATAATTCAGGCCTAATCGCTTTCCAAGACTAAAAACACAACTAAAATGTAAGATATGAGCATACTAATAAAAACACCGGATGAAATTGAAAAAATGCGTATCGCGGGACGTTTAGCCGCGGAAGTTTTAGAAATGATTGAACCTTATGTAAAACCCGGTATTACCACTAATGAGCTCGATCGTATATGTCACGATCACATCGTCAATAAACAAAAAGCCATCCCCGCTCCGCTTAACTATCATGGCTTTCCTAAATCAATATGTACATCCCTCAACTTTCAGGTCTGCCACGGCATACCTTGTGAGAAAAAGCTAAAGAAAGGTGACATCCTCAATATCGATATCACCGTAATAAAAGACGAATACCACGGCGACACCAGCAAAATGTTTCATGTTGGGGAACCCACGATAAAGGGTACACGCGTCTCTAACGCATCGAGGGAATGCATGGTTGAAGGCATTAAAATCGTTAAACCCGGCACACAACTAGGCGACATTGGCGAAGTGATTCAAAAATATGCTGAATCAAGAGGTTTTTCAGTCGTACGAGAATATTGTGGTCACGGTATTGGCAGGGGGTTTCATGAAGACCCTCAGGTTATGCACTATGGTAAAGCCGGTACGGGTGTGACTTTACAGGAAGGTATGATTTTCACCATTGAGCCAATGATCAACATAGGCAAACGTCAGGTTAAGGTACTTAAGGACAACTGGACAGTTGTAACCAAAGACCACAGCCTTTCTGCTCAATGGGAGCACACTATTCTGGTGACCCCAACCGGTTATGAAGTACTTACTTTAAGAGAAGGCGAGGTAATTTAAAGTCAGGCACGGATTATACCCACTAACTAAGGGGTATAATTCTCGGCTACATTATTTACGATAACCCACACGAGCTCAAATTCGATACCAATAACCCTAACTCTGGACCTCAATACTCACCATGGCTAACGTTGAACTACAATCAATTGAAATTTTTAATGAAGATGAATTCTCCAGCCAACTGAAGTCAAAACCAGACCAGCTACTTAGCTTACTAAAACAAACCATACAAACAGGCCAGGATGCATTAAAACACGCATTTGAAGCTAACGCTGATACGCTTGCACTCGTTAATACTCGCGCTTCTTTCATCGACCAGTTATTAATTCATGTATTTGATTATCATTTTAAAGATTGCGACCAACCTATATCGCTAATAGCCGTGGGTGGTTATGGCCGTGGTGAGCTGCACCCAGCTTCTGACATCGATTTAATGCTCTTGTTAAAAGAAACAGAAAACACCGCCACCAAAGAAAAACTCGAGCAATTTTTAATGCTGCTCTGGGACAGTAAACTAGATATTGGACATAGTGTACGCACACTTGAAGAATGCATTGAGGAAGCAACTAAAGATATTACGGTCGTCACCAACTTAATGGAATCTCGCCTGCTAACAGGTGATGCGGATTTATTCGATGACATGACAAAAGCTACTGGTCCAGAACACATCTGGAACAGCAAAGACTTCTTTAAAGCCAAGCTTGATGAGCAAACACAGCGTCATCGCAAGTTTGGTGACACAGCCTATAACCTTGAACCCAATATCAAAGAAAACCCTGGGGGACTGCGTGACCTGCAAATGATTGGCTGGGTTGCAAAACGACATTTTGGTACACGAATTTTGAGAGAACTAGAAGGCCACAACTTTCTAACTCAGACAGAGCTCGAAGCACTGATAGAATGCCAGACCTATTTATGGAAAATCCGTATTCATCTGCACTTCCTGACAGGTAAACATGAAGACCGCATGTTGTTTGACCTTCAACGACAACTCGCAGAATCTTTCGGTTATACAGATGGTGAAAACAACCTGGCTATTGAACAGTTCATGCAAAAGTACTATCGCACAGTGCTCGAGCTCGAACGTTTAAACGAGCTCTTATTACAGTTATTTCGCCAGGAAATACTCTACGCAGATGACCAGGAAGAACCGGTTGTAATAAACCGTCGCTTTCACGTGATAAATGACTATATCGCAGCTCGCCAGGAAAACGACTTTATTGAACACCCCAGCTCACTGCTGGAAATATTCCTGATTATGGAGCTACACCCTGAAATACGTGGGGTACATGCTCAGACAATTCGTTTAATACGGGAACATGCCCATCTTATTGATGATAAATTTCGTGCCTCACAGACAGCTAAACAACTCTTCATGGACATTATTACTCAATCAAGAGGTGTAACCCATGAATTACGACGTATGAATCGTTACGGCATTCTAGCGGCTTATATCCCTGCCTTTGAGCAAATTGTTGGGCGCATGCAATACGATCTGTTTCATGCCTACACGGTTGATCAACATACATTGTTCGTTGTTAGAAACATGCGACGTTTATCTGTACCTAGCTTTGCACACGAACACCCTCTTGCCAGCGGCATCTTTCATCATCTGAAAAAACCTGAGTTACTTTACCTCGCCGGATTATTTCACGATATAGCAAAAGGCCGAGGCGGAAACCATGCTGACCTGGGCGCTATAGATGCAGAAGAATTCTGCCTTAACCACGGACAGTCCGCCGAGGATAGTGAGTTTGTTGGCTGGTTAGTTAAGAAACATTTATTAATGTCGATGGTCGCGCAACGCAAAGATATTAGCGACCCCGAAGTCATCTTTGCCTTTGCCAATGAAATGGGCAGTCTGGCCCACCTGGATAACCTCTACCTGCTAACCATGTGTGACATACGTGCAACCAATCCAAAACAATGGAACTCATGGAAAGATAATCTTTTATCAGAGCTTTATCATAAAGCGGCAGCAGCCATAAAAGCAGGCCTGGACAACCCGATACAAAAAGAAATTGTCTGTCATGAATCACGTACTTCAGCATCCCGCTTACTCGCAAAACAAGGCGTTGTCTCTGAAGAATTAAATGAATTATGGACGCCCTTCTCTGATAACTATTTCATAAACCATACCCCTGATGAAATAAGCTGGCATAGCTTGATACTGCTAGACAAAGAGCAACAACTACCCAAAATAAATGCCCGCATCAACCAAAGGGATGAAGCGGAAATTTTTATATATAGTGAAGAGAATGAGAAACTCTTTGCCACCATTGTAACGACCTTAGAACAGTTAGGCCTAAATATTGCCGATGCAAAAATCAGCGTTACTAAAGATAATTTTTCCATTAATAGCTTCAAAGTATTAGAAGAAAACGGCAGCAGCCCGACTGAAGCTTACAGAATAACCGAGATCACAGATAAGCTGAAATCCCGGTTATCAGACGAAGCTGATGAAATAAAGCAAAAGAGCACGCGTACCAGCCGTACACACAAAACCTTTGCAGTAGAAACCAAAATACGCTTCGAACAATTAGTGGGTAACGACATTACTGTATTAACCATAATCACAGGTGACAGACCCGGCTTACTGGCAAGTATCGCCCAGGCATTTGCCGAATGTGAAATTCTCATCCACCACGCTAAAATAGCCACCGCTGGTGAAAAGGCGTTAGACAGCTTTTATATAACTGATAAGAATCATAACCCCCTGTTAGATGACTCGTCGATGGAAGAACTGAAATCCACATTACTTAAATATTTGGGCTGATTTTAGCCTCACTAATCAAAATATTAACCTTCAGAGTCTGATTTTGACCTTTAGAGTACAGTTTTCTATATATGTACTACAATGAAATGAAGGACTTAGGTGTATTTGCTTAATTTTTTATTAAGATTACCCCCCCTAAGTAAGAATAATCATAAAATGCGGTCATTGGCTGTGCCAAATAAAATATTACCAAATCAAATAATAAAAAATAAACTTCTCATTTCCGCCTGCCTTTTATTAAGCATGCTAAACACTCATTTATACGCTGAAGGTAACTCCACACAGGATAAACCTCCTCTGGATACGGTTGTTATCATGGATAGCTCTGGCAGCATGAAGCAAACCGATCCAAATCAACTAAGAAAACCCGCTGCTAAATTATTCATTTCTCTATTAGATAATCAGGACAGATTAAGCGTTGTAAGCTTTAGCAGTCAGGCCTGGCCCATAACCTACCTGACCCAGTTAGAAAGCGATAAACAACTGAATCAGGCATTACGGGCAACAGATAAAATTTCTCATAAGGGCATGCATACCAATATACATTCGGCAATCTCCAAAGGCATAGAGTTTTTAAAAGAAAGCGACCAGATAAACAGAGAACCCATTATTATTTTAATGTCTGACGGGCAAATGGATGTTGGCAATACTGAAAAATCAGCTCAACTTAGAGAACAAATTTTTGATAAGCTTTTACCCCAACTCATCGAACACAATATAAAAATATACAGCATTGCATTCACTGAAGCGTCTGATCAGGAACTATTACAGGAAATAGCTGATGCTACTGACGGCAGATATGCTCTAGCGGCAAGTGACGATGTTTTACATAAAGTATTCAGTAGAATTTTCGAACAAACCAAGCAACCAGACATGCTGCCATTAAATGAAAATAAATTCATTGTGGATGCAAGTATTAATGAAATAACCATTATTGCTAATAAAGCGTCTGAGAGCAGTCAGATATATCTCCAGCCACCCATAGGCGAGAAAATAAATTCAACGTTTAAATCTGAAAAAGTTAAATGGTTTGTTTCTTCAAGCTTTGACATGATCACTATTCAAAAACCTGATGAAGGTGAGTGGAAAATTTTATTTAGTGATGATGACAACCGTGCTTATATTGTAACCGATGTGAAATTACGTACACGATTTGAATTCAACCAGGAAAGTTATCAGCCCGAAATAATTATCAAGTCCTGGTTTCTTCAAAATGAAGAGACTGAAGCAAACCAGGAATTATTAAACAATATGGAAGTGACACTTGAAATTGAAAACCCAGATGACACAATCGAAACCTTCCCTGTTGAAGCCGCTAATGAAGCTGGCGAATTTATTATTCGTTACAAACCTGAAGCAAACGGTATGTACGGCGCCGCAATCATTGCTAAATCACGCACTTTTCAACGCCAGCAAATATTCTCTTTTAAAAACGTAATGCCTACAGAACCAGAAAAAGTCGATCCCCCAATACAAGAAGAGCCTGAAGCTGAAAAGCCACCTATTGTTGATCCTGAACCTGTGCCCGTTGAAGAAGAAGGAGAAGATACCACTAAAATATTAATCTACTTTGGGATTTTCAATGTCGTACTTATTTTTATTGGTTTAAATGGTTTTTTAATTTATCGCCACTTCAATTCAAAAAAAATAGCACCTGCTAAAACCATCAAAGAAGAAGAATAGAATACTCATATGGAAATTTCATTAATATTCATCTTGATTGCCGCTGAAGTACTCATTGTACTTTTAGGCATCAGTATAACATTAGCAATTCTTCTTCTTCGCAAACCCAAGATGCCTGAGCCCATTATAGAACAATCAACTAAACAGGCCGAAGATGAGTTAGATGCATTAGAGCTTGGAAACAGTTACATAGATTTTCTTGAAAAAGCTATGCAGCGAAACAGCACCAAAACAAAGCAACAGGAAGCAATTGAAAATGAGCCTTCAGATTCGGATGAACCTGAAGAAGCAGCTGATGAGTCTGATGAAGCTAAGTCTCCAGCGCCTGATGAGGCACAAAGCAACTTACTTCTTGCTCGCGAGCAATTTCTACTTATGGAAAAAGCAGCTGCAGAAAAATCTGAACATGAAATATACTTTTGGGACAGTATTTACGAGGGTATGACCAGCCTTCTTGAACAGTTTTCCACTACAGACTCAAACACCGTAACGACAACATCTGCAGCGGCCTCACCGGCTGCAGAAAGTAAAGAAAAGGTCTTTTATATTGAAACACAGGGCAAAAAAATCGATGGTGAGGTAAATAAATTAAAAGACATTATTTACGAACAGGAAAATGCATTAAGCAGTATGAAGAAAGCACTAGAAGGTGCGGACGACAGTGACGAAGTCGATAACTCTGAACTACTGAATAGTCTTAAAGAGCAACTTGAAGCACTTGAAAGGCAACTGAGTGATTCAAAAATGTGCATGGATGTACTTGAAATGGAAAACAATCGACTACAGGAAGAAGTTGATAACATTGATAGCCGCCATGAGTCGCTATTCGAAGACAACGAAAAAACTGAAGATAATGATTCACTCATTGATCTGGAGCAGATGAAAGAAGTTGTCGAACAACAGGAAAACAAGATACAGAATTTGCTTGATACAATTGAAGGACTAGAAATTGATGCAGCTCAGGCTGAAAAACTAAAAGAAACACTTGGTGACTTTGCACGCACATCTAAAGAAATGATGAGCTGTATATCAATCCTTGAAGAAGAAAATGATAGACTTAAATCGTCTTCGGATGAAGACACAGCAGAAGATAGCCAGGATGTAGAATCAGCTGACAGTGCTGACACAGACAACTTAAAGAGCACTATTAGTCAATTAGAAGAAGAGCTTATTAAAAAAGATGTGGCATTTGCTCAGCTGCAAGACGAATTCAGTTCAATGGAAACCGAATACCTTTCCATGTATGAAGCAATGCATGGTGACAACTCATAATTGAGTAATCTTTTAATTCTAAAATCAATTCTAAAAATACTTAGGTCAAATAAATAGACTAAAAATACACAAGTTAAAATATACTAGCTCAGTGTAATATGGAATTGTTATGTAATACTTTGGTTTTATCGCGTACATTTGCGTTGTTCGCGTTCATTCGCGTTTTCTTTTATTCCAGATTAACAGGACTTATACATAGCTTGCTTTTTTGCTTATTGGGCATTTCCTTTTACAAGCTTATTCTATGCTTTTTACAATGTGTAGATAAGGTTAGAGCTACTACAGATAAAATTAACCTGATATCCTGCCGTGCAACTAATCATCATTAAGGTCACAATTGTAATCATTAGCAGACATCCGTCGCGACAACGAAAAAGGTGAATGACACTAACAAATAATATCTGATATTTGCTAGCGCCACCCACCCACTATAAGTTAGACAAACTATTTTTATAGAAATCACCACTAAATTATTTGTGACTCATTCATCTGTAATAATTTCATCTATCTGAACAGTTACCTTTGAGAGTTCATTGAACCTGCCGGTTCTATAGCAGCCATTGAACTCATCTCTTCTCGAGAGTCCATTGCAGCGCTAACGTCCTGCATGTCTGCCATTGAACTCATTTCCGCACGAGCTTCCATTGCAGCACTCGCATCTTGCATATCAGCCATCGAGTTCATTTCCTCTCGTGACTCCATGGCGTTTCCAACATCCGTAGTATCGCCACCCATATCATCGAATGTCATATTGAGATGAACTTCTGATATATTTTCCTCGATCATCGCATATACATCCGGGTCAATAATATCTGCCGCAGGATGATGTGCATATAAATTACCGCTAGCAAGTAGTAAAGCTAAAGTACTTAATTTTAATGTTTTAGTCATGGTATATCCTCTTTGTTTAATAAAGTGGGATTATTTCCCACGTGCATCTATTATGTGTGGTATAATTTCCCACGTCAAGAGAAATAACTATGGACTAGCTCACAGTTAGAGATTACAGGCCGATTTTATTGATATAAATCAACAGGATATCGAGGCATTAAATATTATGAATAAATTTATCAACCATTTTCTTGCAGTATCAGTTCTTCTGTTTACAACAGAATTATTGGCCACAGCGCAGTCTGACTACAATTTAGGAGTCGAGTCATACAAGATAAATGATAACGCAACAGCCTTGAAGTATTTTGAATCTGCCACTAATCAGGGAATGAAATCAGTTTCACTTCAATATAACCTGGCCAGTAGTTACTACAAACTTGGTCGATATGAAGATGCAAAAAATATCTTCAAGCAGTTAAATAAAACGACCGAGATGCAAGATCTTGCAAAATACCATCTCGGGCTTATTGCTATTAAACAGAAGAATGGCAACCTTGCACGCAAATATTTCTATGCGATTGAAAGCTCAGGTAAAGATAAAAAACTAATAAAGCTGTCAAAAAAGCAATTACTTGCTCTTACAGAAAAAGAAGATAAATGGAAAAGTGCTGTTTTTATTAATCTGGGTTATGACGACAATATTAGCTTTGTAACCGATGATTCAGTTTTAGATAAAGCTGATAGTTTTTATGAGTTATTTGCTTTTTCTGATCTGCTTATCTCGGGAAAAAGAAAAAATGGCTGGCTTATTAACGCATCTATATTTGGTATTAGCTACAGTGACACTGATATAAATAATGAGAACCATTTTAATCTGGGTTTAAAAAGATCAATACAACTGGAGGACTGGGAAACAAGTGCTCAATTAACATTGTCAAAAAATACATATGGGGGGGATGATTTTCAAACTAGCAGTACACTGGCTATTATTGGGCGAAAACCCATTGCTAAACAGCAATATTTATATTTACGTTATCAAGCTGCAGATATCAGAAGTGAACAACCTCTCTACGATTATCTTGAAGGCTGGTATCAGCGTGCTAGAATTGAATACCGTCATTATTCAACGCGTAATATGCTACAGCTGTATTATGATCTGGAAATAAACAACAGAGGCCTGTTAATCACTTCAACAGACTCTTATGAATACTCACCAACCCGTCATACAGTCCGTAGTTTATACACACACATTATTAATAAAAAATGGTGGCTAAACGGTGATTTATCGTATCGATTTAGTGACTTCTCACCCTCTTCCACAATCGACCGGGAAGACGACCAATTGACGCTCGCACTCTCTGTCGATTATCGTTTTGACAAAACATTAAAATTGACCACTAATTATCAATACATTAACAACGTATCAACAGTGGATCGTTATACATATGATAAATCAATTATAAAAATTGGATTGAGTAAATCATTTTAATGCCATAAAAACTGTGCAGAGGTAATAGCCAGTATACTCGGACGCAATAGAAAATTATTAATGCTCTAAACGACAACAGCCGGGCAATGCCCGGCTGTTGAAAACGTTTTTGGTAACTATAAGTTTAAAACTTATTCTTCACCAATAATCGTTAGTTTGATCTGGGCATTTACATCTGAATGTAAATGCAGATCAATCTGATAGTCACCCGCTGAACGGATAGGACCCATTGGAAGACGAACTGATTTCTTCTCAATATCCACACCAGCTGCAACGATTGCTTCAGCTATGTCAGCATTACCAACAGAACCAAACAACTTACCTTCTGAACCAGATTTAGATGTAATGCTAATAGATAATTCATCCAGCTTAGCTTTAAGGGCCGTAGCAGTTGCTAATGTTTCAGCTTCTTTAGCTTCAAGCTCTGCGCGACGCTCTTCTAATTCTTTAACGTTGGCTTCGTTAGCAAGCTTTGCTTTACCAAATGGTAATAAAAAGTTACGTGCGAAACCATTTTTTACATTTACTACGTCACCCAGCTTACCCAGGCGATCAACTTTTTCTAATAGAATAATTTCCATTATTTAATCCTCTGTGGTTTTAGTGCTGGTCAGTGTAAGGAAGCAATGCAAGGTAGCGCGCACGTTTAATTGCAGTTGTTACCTGACGCTGATATTTAGCTTTAGTACCTGTGATACGTGCTGGAACAATTTTACCTGTTTCACCAACGAAATTTTTCAGCAGGTTAAGATCTTTGTAGTCACACTGTGTAATGCCTTCAGCAGTGAAACGACAGAATTTTTTACGACGAAAATATGCCATTTTTAATATCCTCTCAATTATTCAGCAGAAGCGTCTGCTTCAGGAGCAGCTTCTTCAGCAGTTACAGGCGCAGCTTCTTCAGTTGACTCGTCTTTTTCTTCACGAGAGTCTTCACGAGGAGCGCGGCTATCAGACTTTTTGCTTTCTTCTTCTTTCATTAAAGGAGACTGCTCAGTAATAGCTTCTTTGCACTTGATTACCATATTACGCAGAACTGCATCGTTGAAACGGAAGCCAGATTCCAGCTCAGCCATCTCTTCGTTACCGCATTCTACATTCATAAGAACATAATGAGCTTTATGGATTTTATTGATTGAATAAGCCAATTGACGACGGCCCCAGTCTTCTAGACGGTGAATTTTTCCACCATTAGACTCAATAATGCCTTTATAACGTTCTATCATCGCTGGCACTTGTTCGCTTTGGTCAGGGTGGACCAAAAACACTATTTCGTAATGACGCATTGTATGCTCCCTACGGTTAATGCCCTCTGCACAGCTTCGCTGCCAGTAGAACAAGGAGTTAAAAAAACTAAGCCTCTAAGGACTCAGGCGCGCGATTATACGGGTATTTGGCGTAGACTACAAGCTTGGGGCAAATACTTATCTACCCATCACAATGGTATCAAGCAATCGCACACTGTTCTGGGACATCTCCCCCGGGGAAAGGTCGCGTTTTGTGCGCCCTGCCCCCTTAATTGAGACCACCAAGAGCTGATAGTGTAGGTTATCGACGCCGTAAAACTCTTGGTGGTCTCAATTAAGGGGACAGGGCTCAAAAAGCAGAGACCTTTCCCCGAGGGAGATGGGCCAAGGCAGAGCAAAAAACATCAAATATATAAAATGCTTAACTTTATCTCAGCAATGACTATTATTCAGTCATCATCATTTCGTGGTCTTTTTGACGAATCTGCTCCCACTCAGCAGAAATGCCAATATTTAGAAAATAATCAAAACCATAATCAGGGTATTTATCAGTTATAGCCTTAATTATGTCTTTCTTATCATGCTCTGTTATAGCGCCACCAGTATAAAAATCACTTATTGTTTTCTTTATAAAGCGTAGATACGCTTCCTGTTGATCCAGTAAAGTATCTCCGCCCATCGCATAACCTCGTCCAGGATGGATCACTTTAGGATTAACAAATTTTTTGATCTCTGTTAGTCTCGCTAACCACTCTTTACTCTTACCTAGCTCCATCCATGAATGATATTTATTAACCAATAAGTCACCAACAAATAGATGATCATCTAAACCAATCAATAAATGCGCATCACTTACCGCACCTCTAATGATATAAGCTTTAAGTCGTAAACCAGCCACTTCAAACTCCTGGGTTTTATCCCAGAGAGCCTCAGGTAAAACTAATTTTTCCGGGTAATCAGGTTCATATCGATCATAGAACCAGTCACGTCTATGCTTATCTATTTGCGGAATAAGCTCAACTACCTGTTTTGAACTTACAACTCTTATACCACGCGCTTTTAATGTTGCAGTGCCATTAAACTTATCAGGGTTTGCATGTAATACAATTGCCATTACAACTTTTTTACCGGTTACACTTTCTGCTATATCAACCGCTTCATTTGCCGCTGAGGGTAAAAACTGTGTATCGATTAGTACTACACCGTCTGGGCCTTCTATCCAATAGCTATTGGTATCGAAGCCCCAAGAAGATGAGGTATAAGAACCAATTTGATAATCATTATGGTACTCAACTTTTTCATAATCAGGGGGTACAGGTTTATTTTCAGATGTGTCTGAGGAGCAACTGACAATAAAAATAGTCATAAAAATAAAAAGTTGTTTCATTATTTTTCCTTTTACAAATGATTTTTTTCTACTGTTAGGCAGTAGCGGAACATTATTGAAATTATTAAACTGGTAATACTTTACCCTGTTCAGACTCATATCCATCGGGGAAAGGTCGCGGCTTTTAGCGCCCTTTCCCCGATGGATATGTTCCATAACTACGCCCTACGCCAGCTCGTCTCGCCACCCTTATCTTCCAGCTCTATGCCCTGCTCTTTCAATTCATCACGAATCCGATCAGCTTCAGCCCAGTTTTTATCTGTTTTTGCCTGAGCTCGCTGCGTAATTAATGAATCGACAGCATTATCATCTAGACCATCAGAACTTCCTCCACTCTTTAAATAACTTTCTGGGTCATCCTGTAATAAGCCTAAAATATCTCCAAGGTGTTTTAATGTAGCCGCTAAGGCCGATGCTTTAGTTGAGTCAGATGTTTTCAATTTATTGATCTGATTCGCAAGATCAAATAAGACAGAAATAGCTTCAGCCGTATTAAAGTCCTCATTCATTGCGTCTTCAAAGCGCTGAACATACTCTTTCGAGTCATCATTCATCTGTGTAATTTTACTATCGCGCAAAGCCGTATATAGACGACTTAATGCGGCACCAGCACTGTCTAACATGGTGTCCGCATAATTTAACGGGCTTCTATAATGACTGGCCAAAATAAAGTAACGAACATCTTCAGCACGGTAACGCGCTAAAATTTCCCTTATTGTGAAAAAATTACCCAGTGATTTAGACATCTTTTCATCATCTATACGAACAAAGCCATTATGCATCCACAGGTTAACAAATTTTTCTCCTGTCGCAGCTTCACTTTGTGCTATTTCATTCTCATGATGAGGAAATTGTAAATCCTGTCCGCCACCATGAATATCAAATGTATTTCCCAGGCAACAAGTTGACATAGCCGAGCATTCAATGTGCCAGCCAGGGCGACCTTTTCCCCAAGGTGAATCCCAGAATGGCTCATCGGGTTTAGCGGCTTTCCATAAAACAAAATCTAATGGATCATCCTTATTTTTATCTACTGCAACACGTTCACCTGAACGTAAATCTTCTATTTTTTTACCTGACAGTTGGCCATAAGTTTCAAACTTGCTTACATCGTAATACACGTCACCATTAGCCGCTGCATAGGCATAACCTTTGTCTATCAAGGTTACAATCATTTTAATAATGTCGTCCATTGATGAAGTTGCGCGAGGCTCTTCGTCTGGTGGCAAGACGCCCAGTGCGTGTGCATCTTCATGCATGGCATTAATAAAACGATTGGTTAAGTCATTAAAGTCTTCGCCATTTTCATTTGCTCTGGCTATTATTTTGTCATCAATATCAGTCACATTACGCACATAAGTTACATCATAACCCTGTGATTTCAGATAACGGGTTACCATATCAAAAACAACCAGTACTCTGGCATGCCCCAAATGACAGAGATCATAAACAGTCATTCCGCAAACATACATAGACACCTTATTCGGCTCAATAGGTTTGAATTCTTCTTTTTGATTGGTATAGGTATTATAGATTTTAAGCATATTGCCCATTTTAACTTTATTAATAGTCGGTTATTTTTTGCGATTATTATACAATGCTTTGCACTAAAATTTGGAGCTTAAGTCATGGTTAATGTGTTATTTATTTGCATGGGCAATATATGTCGCTCGCCCACTGCTGAGGGATACTTTCGTCATATTGTTAAAGAAGCCGGACTCACCGATAAAATTAAAATAGATTCTGCGGGCACGCATGCTTACCATATAGGCTCTCCCCCTGATCATCGGGCACAGGCAGCGGCTAGCAAACGTGGCATTGACCTGAGCTCATTACGCGGTCGTAAAGTGGAAAATAAAGATTTTAATAACTTTGACTATGTACTGGGAATGGATAACAGTAACCATTCTGATTTACAGGAAGTAGCTGGCGGTAATGCTGAAAACCTTTTTATGTTTCTGGAGTTTGCAAATAACTTTTCAGAAACTGAAGTACCCGACCCTTATTATGGTGGAGATCAGGGATTTGAACACGTGCTAGATTTAATAGAAGATGCATCGAGGGGCCTGTTAAACGATATCAAAGAAAAACACCGTATTTAGACTCTCAAAAAAAGGGCCTCCGTTTGGAAGCCCCTTTTTTTATAGTTACTTTTGGCTCAAAAATAAATCAATTCAGAATCTATCTTAAGCTTCAGTAAAACCCAAAATCTAATCAACTAAAACTCCCAGGGCTTACGCTCTGATTTCTCAGCAGGTTTGGAATCAGTTGCTCCTGCCGGAGCTGTCGTTTTCACAGCTGGAGTTGGTTTTGGTGATTCCTGTTTAGTCTGAGCAGGTTTACTGTGGGCCGGTGGTTTACTATGAGTCGGCTTAGCTTGCTCACCTTTAAATTCCCACGGCTTTGGTGCTGGCTTAGACTCCGCTTTAGACACGGGCTTAGCTGCATTAGAGGGCTTTGTCTGTGAATTCTGCTGAGGCTTTGGCATCGGTTTAGACTGAGGCTGCGAAACTTCGGCCTGAACAGGTTTAACTTCAACTTTTGCCGGTGCCGCAGATTTAACCTCTGCTAGTTTATTCTCAACCGGTTTAGCCGCAACAGCCTCTGTTTTATGTTCCTGAGGTTTATGCTCCTGAGGCTTATTTTCCTGAGGTTTAGGATTTTTCTGTGGAGTCTGCTGGCGAACTTCCTGCTTCGCCTCTTGCTTGATCTCTTGCTTTTTGGCTTCTGCAGGCGCCTGAGATTCATTTACAGGCTTATCAGATGATTGACTCTGTTTAGAGCGCTGCTTATTTTGACTCTCCTGCCTGTCAGAAGTCTGATTCTCATTTACCTGATTGCCAGTTGCACGGTTTTCATTTGAGCGATTATCACGAGGCTGCTGATTTTTATTATCCTGCTTAGCAGTATTAGTATCGGAAGCCGGGGTTTGCTGCTCTGTCTTTTGCTGCTCTCCCTGTTGTGCATTCTGCTGCTTGTTCTCATTACGGTTTCCACCGCGACGACGCCCTCTACCCCGACGGTTCCCTCTGCGAGCACCTTCCTGCTGGTCATTTTTAGTCGTTTCACTTTGCTGCGAAGTTGCCTGATTTGCCGATTGATTTATCGACTCATCAGACTTAGACGCCGCTTGCTCTTCTCTTTTAGGCTTGTTCCTATTATCCTGATTACGATTATCCTGGTTTCGAGGGTTAGGTTTTTTATTATCCTGGTTATCTCGCTGGCCATCACGCTTATCAGTCGCAGGTTTAACCTGTTGACGGCCCTGCTGCTTACTACCCTGTTTTTGATTGCGGTTTTTATTTTCATTGCGACCGCCATCACGACGACCACGAGCATTTCGATTACGGTTACGATCATTGCGATTTCGGTTGCCTGGCTTATTTCCCGTACTGGCTTTTTTAGGCTTTTCTTCCGTCTCACCACCAAATAACGATTTAGTTAGTCGAGCCAATAACCCGGGCTGCTTTTCTTCTTTTTTCTCAACTACTGGAGCTGGTTGTGACGGTGTAACTGAGCGAACAGCCGGTTTTTCGGCCTCTATTGAACTCGTTGCATCACGACCAGGCACATAGACTTCTTCTGCATCACTGACTAACTGATATGACGTTTTGCCTTCAACAGAATCAACTTCAGACTTACGTAATCGACTCACCTCATAATGAGGTAATAACATAACTTTATCAGCTATAAATGAAATTTCCACACCTGTGCGGTTTTCAATTTCTATGAGATCTTTACGTTTTTCATTAAAGATATAAGTAGCAACTTCAACCGGCACCTTAATAATAACGCGCCCAGTGTGCTCTTTTAAAGACTCTTCTTCCGCTATGCGCAGCAGAGATAATGAGAGTGATTCAATATTACGAATCGTGCCGTAACCATTACATTGCGGGCAAACTTTCTGTGTTGCTTCACCAAGTGAAGGGCGCAACCTCTGGCGTGACATTTCGAGTAAACCAAAACGAGAAATACGACCAATCTGAACACGCGCACGGTCCATTTTTAAAGCGTCTCGCAAACGGTTTTCAACTGCACGCTGGTTTTTATTTGCCATCATGTCAATAAAATCAATAACAACTAAACCACCTAAGTCACGTAAACGTAATTGACGTGCGATTTCATCGGCTGCTTCAAGATTTGTATTGGTAGCAGTATCCTCAATATCACTACCCTTTGTTGCTCGCGCAGAGTTAATGTCTATTGAAATAAGCGCTTCAGTCAGATCAACTACGATCGAGCCACCTGAGGGTAATGTCACTTCACGCTGGAACGCTGATTCAATCTGACCTTCAATCTGGTAACGATTGAACATGGGAATATCGTCTTGATATAACTTTAATTTACGCTGACTATTTGGCATAACCTGCTTAACAAAGTCTTCTGCCGTTTTATAAACTTCCGGGCTATCAATTAAGATTTCACCGATATCTTCACGGAAATAGTCACGCAATGCCCGAATAATGACATTACTTTCCTGGTATACAAGGAATGGCGCCTGACGATTTGCAGCTGCCTTTTCAATTGCACTCCATACCTGCACCTGGTAATCCATATCCCACTGCAGTTCTTCAGTTGCTCGGCCCACACCTGCTGTGCGCACAATCAAACCCATGCCTTTAGGGATATCAAGACCACTCATTGCATCGCGAATTTCTTTACGGTCATCACCTTCAATTCTTCGTGATACACCACCCGCGCGAGGGTTATTAGGCATTAACACCAGATAACGGCCTGCCAGAGAAATAAAGGTTGTTAGTGCTGCGCCTTTGTTACCGCGCTCTTCTTTATCAACCTGCACGATAACTTGCTGTCCTTCTTTAATCGCAGAGCGAATATCAGGTCGGCCAGATGCATTACGTGCTTCATCGGTAAAGTAAGAACGGGAAATTTCTTTAAAGGGTAAGAAACCATGGCGGTCTGCACCATAGTTAACAAAAGCAGCTTCTAAGCTAGGCTCAACCCGGGTAATTGTACCCTTGTATATGCTGGCTTTCTTTTGTTCGTGTGAGGATACTTCGATATCCAGATCGTAAAGTTGCTGGCCATCGACCATCGCAACGCGCGTCTCCTCTTTTTGGAGAGCGTTGATTAAAATTCGTTTCATTGGAATGTAAACCTGAGTTAGTTTGACACTCTGATGGGAGTAAACCGGAAACGACCGAAGACACTACATAGGCGGGCTGTTGGTTGTGAGCAGTGTAAGTACCGCCCATAAAAAACATATAAACAGCCGCGAGCCACTCTTCCATTAAAGCAAGATTCATTATCTGGCCTTCTGGGGTGTAGTTCAGTTGTTCTTTCAAGTTATTTATCAGAGTGAAATTCATTAATTATAAATTCGTTAGTGATAGATTTAATAAGGCTCTATCGAACCAGGGTGGATTTATTACTACGCAATAAACCCGGATTCTTTAATGTGGCATCGGTACTTATTGATGCTCGTTCCTGAGGCATTTGCCCTGTTTTTAGTTAAAATCAACTGTAAGTCATTGATTTTTATTGTCAGAACGAAATACACTATTTCTGGAACAAATAGAGTTTTACAAATTGTAACAAGTAGGTCAAGACATAAAATTATCTTATTTTTATAGAAAGCCGATATTCCTCTCACTAAGTATTATCTGATATCATCCTTGCCATGTCAGATTTACCTCACCACGGCGTCCAGTTACTGGAAATAAACGCTCGCAATGAACAACAACGATTAGATAACTTTTTATTAAGCAAACTAAAAGGGATTCCGAAAAGTCGTGTATACAAGCTCCTGAGAAGCGGTCAGGTACGTGTCAATAAAGGGCGTAAAAAGGCTGATTATCGCCTAAAAACAGGAGATATCGTTAGAATACCTCCCGTTCGTATGGCAGAAGCTGATGACAGTAAAGCCCCTCAGCACCTTGTAGACAGGGTTAGTCAATCGGTTATATTTGAAGATAGTCAGCTACTGGTTCTAAATAAACCTACAGGTATTGCTGTTCACAGCGGCAGCAATCTGAAGTTTGGTGTTATTGAAATGTTACGCCAGGCACGACCAGATGCAGAAATGCTAGAATTGGTCCACCGGCTAGACAGGGAAACATCTGGTTGCCTGGTAATTGCTAAAACACTGGCTGCATTAAATCAGTTACATCAGCATTTTCGTGATAAAGCAGCGCATATGGAAAAAATTTACCGCGCCATTGTTATGGGGCGATGGAAAGGAGCTGAAAAGAATATTGATCTACCATTATTAAAAAAAGCACCGCGTAGTGGAGAACGCTTTGTTGAGGTTAACCCTGAAGGTAAAGACGCCCGCAGCCTGTTTATGCCACTACAATACAAAGATGATATGAGTTTGATGGAGATTAAGTTATTTACCGGTAGAACCCATCAAATTAGGGTACACGCTCAGGCAACAGGTTATCCGATTGCCGGAGACACAAAATACGGCGATAAAGCATTTAATAAAGGGCTGAAAAAACAGGGATACAAACGCATGTACCTTCATGCTTATAAGCTAAGCTTCGAACTAGATGGCCAGGACTATAATCTCTGCGCCCCGTTAGGTGATGAGTGGGAAAAACTAATGCAATAATTTATTGCACTTACATACTAGCAAACTCAAATATTTTAAAAACCATACAAAAACAGAACCAAACAATGAAAACAGTATTACCCTATAAATTATTAATATTCGACTGGGACGGTACCATTATGGATTCCGTTGCACGCATTGTTGACTGCCTGCGCATTTCAAGCGAGCAGGTACTGGGCAATGAAGATCGCAGTGATCATGAACTTAAAGATGTTATCGGTTTAGGTTTACGAGAAGCCATTGAACAATTACACCCAACTGCCACTGAAAAACAAATACAGGACATGTCAAACTCATACCGCTACCAATACATGGAAGTAAATGAAACCTCCTCCATTTTATTCGAGGGAGTGGACGGCATATTAAATACACTTGAAAAGCAAGGTTACTGGTTAGCCGTTGCCACAGGCAAAGGCCGACAAGGATTAGACCAGGTGCTCGAAATAACCGGCTTAGGCCCGCGTTTTCATACAACACGCTGTGCATCTGAAACCTTCTCCAAACCCCACCCTTTAATGCTTGAAGAAATTCTCCAGCAGTTAGGGCTTAATGCAGAAGATGCGCTAATGATTGGCGATACAGAATATGATATGGAAATGGCCAGAAACGCCAAGATGGATTGTCTTGGTGTGAGTTATGGCGTTCACAGCACGGAGCGTTTACAAAAACACAGCCCGATAGGCTGCATCGACCATATAAATCAGCTAGAGCCTTTTTTATCTAAAAGAACATAAAAACACGAATGGTTCAGTTAATGATATAATTCCCCAACTCATAACAACAGCCGTTTAAGATAACCTTATAAATGGTGGCGTTTTACAATCACCTTAGTTAAAAAAAATCTTATAATCCTGTTCTATACTTAAATACTTCACAGTTGTAAGCATTTAAGTATACGTTCAAGTATGATTTTCAGAAAAGAACAACATCCAATTGCCACAAATATTAAAATCACGCTTATAGCGGGCATACTCATATCGTGCCTGTTAGTAGGCTCAATTGGCATTATCACCTGGATAGCTCTAAAAAATGTAACCGATCAGGTAGAAAACCTGGTACAAGAAACAACCGTAAAAAGAAAATTAATATATGAAATGCGTATTGCAGCACGTGAACGCAACTTGCATCTTGCTATGTCTTTGTTAGTTGACGATCCATTTCTGATTGATGAACAGTGGATGAAATTCAAAGAACAGGGGACATTATTTCTTATTGCTCGAGAAAAACTTAAAAGCCTTAACCCGGGAGAAGAAGAAAAAAAATTACTGGAAAAGCAAAGAGTACTATCAAAGGATGCTGTAGAGTTACAGTATAAACTTAACGAAGAACGATTATCAGGAAACTATATTAAAGCTATAGATACCTTACACAAAGAAATTTCTGTTCAGGTAAAGGTATTTAGTGTTCTAGATAACATATTAGCATTACATGAGTTAAAAAATAAAAAAACTATAAACGACATACTCGAATCACAGAAAAAAACACACAAAGCAATAGCTATATTAGTTATAGCTATTTTTTCTATAATTTATCTGACATCTACTTATTTAATAAAACGTTTATCGTCTCAAGCTCAAGAAATAAAAAATGAAGGGATCAAATACAAAGCCCTGATAGAGGGAAGCATCGACGGAATTCTTGTACTTAATAAAAACTTTGTCACTGATTGCAACAATAATGCCTTAAAACTATTTGGTGTTAAATCTTTAACAGAATTAAACGACATTGGACTGGATTATTTTTCAAGATTTTCAGATAAAATTTCAACTGCAAAAGAAAATGGTATTTTTAGCGCGGTAAATCACGCACTTGTCAACGATAAGAAACAATACGAATGGCGCTTCAAAAACACAAATAAAAAAACATTTCCTGCTGATGTTGAATTGCAGTATATAAAGATTGATGACATAGATTACGTGCAAATGATCATTCGCGATATAACTCAAAGAGAAAAATATCAGGAAGAGCTTCGCCTGGCTAACGAAAATCTCGAACAAAAGGTAAAAGAGCGAACCAACGAACTCGAAAAAACCAATAAAGAAATGGTCCGTCTGGCACATAGTGCGGGCATGTCTGAAGTAGCTAGCGGTGTACTTCACAATGTAGGAAATGTATTAAATAGTGTTAACGTATCTTCATCTTTAATAAAATCAAGAGCATCAAATTCCAGAGTAAAGCAATTAAGTAAAATCGTTGATATTTTCCATGCACATAAAAATGATATGAATAACTATTTAGAAAACGATGAAGCCGGAAAATTAGTTTTACCCTTTATCGAACAGTTGTCCATCAAGCTAATTGACGAACAAGACAGACAAGCAGAAGAAATTGACGGCTTAATTCATAATATCGATCATATAAAGAACATCATCTCTATGCAGCAATCTTATGCTGGAGGCCTGGGAGTAACTGAAAAAATAAAATCCAGCGAAGTAGCAAATGATGCTATCGACATAAACATTTCAAGCATTAACAATAGCGGAATAATTTTAAGTAAACACTATGATTCTGATATTGAAATCACTGTTGACAAGCACAAGCTCATACAAATATTAGTAAATTTAATTAGCAATGCTAAATACGCTGTTATAAACGGTGAAAAACCAGATAAAAATATTATTATAGGCATACAGAAGGTAAACACCGATATCATGTTTTATATTGAAGACGACGGAATAGGAATAGCCCCGTCAGATATAGACCGAATATTTGAATTTGGTTTCAAAGTACGACCCGATGGGCATGGCTATGGCTTACACCATAGCGCAAATGCAGCAAGAGAATTAGGGGGGTCACTTGTAGCACATAGTGATTGTCTGGGAAAAGGCGCCAGATTTACACTTATTATCCCAATTTTGTAACCTTTGAAAACAAAACTTCATGTAAAATCAACGTTAATAAAAATCTATAATGCAGAAGTACAGACTGCGAATCCATAGTATAAAGTCAGAGTAATCCATAAATACTGAAGACGCCATTCAACCAGTTAAAAACATAACAATTTCTCTTTTTTTAATAGGCATTCAAATAACCAGCATGAATGGACATAAAACACCTTTAATAACCAACTCCTTTTCATCGCGCATAATCGCTATCCACCTGACTGCCAGAATACTGGAAAAACAAAAATGACATACAATTTACCGAGTGTGATGGAATTATTGAAAAATCGATAGACCCTGTCATTTTTATGAGCAAATACTGGTATATCTGACAAAATAAACACTGCCACAAGACCTGCTATTTAACCTATAGCCCAGTTATCAATCTCTCAGTCAACATTTTTTTCATAAGAAGCTTCACATGGGCAACAACAATGCATACACTTTACAAACTAATAAATATCAATCTATGGAATTAAAATGAGCGAAGGCAACAACTGGGAAAAAGATGTCATTACATCTATAGCAACTGAAGGGCTTAAAGAACAAAAACGCACCAGACGCTGGGGCATATTTTTTAAATCTCTTACCTTTGTATACCTGTTTGTACTGTTAGCTATGCTTAGCCCCGGGTTACAGGAATCGAGCAGCAGTAGCAGTAAAAAACACACCGCATTAGTTGACCTCAAAGGCGTAATAGCACCGGGTTCTGAAGCCAGTGCAGACAACGTCGTTACAGGACTACGTGCAGCATTTGAAGATTCAAACACTGCTGGCGTAATACTAAGAGTTAACAGCCCTGGAGGCAGCCCTGTGCAATCCGGTTATATTTATGATGAAATATTACGTTTACGTGAAAAATACCCTGATACACCCCTATATGCCGTAATTAGCGATATTTGCGCTTCCGGAGGGTACTATGTAGCTTCTGCTGCAGAAAAAATATATGCAGATCAGGCTAGCATCGTCGGTTCAATTGGTGTTCGCATGGACAACTTTGGCTTTGTAGAAGCCATGAAAAAATTAGGTATTGAACGCAGAACGCTAACCGCTGGGAAAAATAAAGCACTACTCGACCCTTTTGGCCCAGAAGACCCCACTGTTATCAATCATATGCGAGGCCTGCTAAAAAGTGTTCACGATCAGTTTATTAATGCTGTTAAGCAGGGTCGCGGTGATCGCCTGAAAGAAGTTGATGGTATGTTTGAAGGCTTAATCTGGACAGGTGACCAAAGCGTTGAAATCGGACTGATAGATGAACTGGGAAGTTCCAGCTATGTTGCCAGGGAAGTTATTGGTGAAGAAACAATTGTTAAATTTACCGTAGAGCCAGATTTTTTTGAACGATTCTCTAAAAGAATAGGCACCCAAATTAGTTCGCTTTTAGTTGAGAAAGAGTTAGGCCCACAACTACGATAACAACAAACCACTCATTTCAGACTTTCTACTTCATGTGTTCTATCGTTTTTAAAACATTAGAACCCATGAAGTTCTTAAATTATAAACTTGTCGGACTAAAACACTCCAAATAACTTATTATTTTCTTTGTGCTGATTAAGCAACTCTATAATTGAATCGTTTCTTCCTAACTCTGCAAGATTAATTGCCTGTTCTCGTTTATCATTTCTTATATCTATGTCTGCTCCTGCATCTAACAACAATTTTACTGACTCTGCTTTATTAGCGATAACCGAAAGATTTAAGGCCGTGTCACCTGTATTATTCTTACTATTTAAATCTGCACCATTTGAAATAAAAATATCCATAGCATCAGTTCGCTGTTGACTTGCAGCAATCATTAAAGGCGTGTTTCCGTCTTCTGCTTTAATATCAATCATCAGGCCCGCATCTAATAGTAAAGATATAATCTGGCTATTATTTACAAGCGCGGCACGATGCAACAATGTCTGTCCTGCTTTGTCTTTTCGATTAACACCCTTATGTAAAGGGAGCAGGTATTCTACTGTTGAATATTGTTTATAATCAATTGCATACCATAAAGCATCATGACCCGACGCATCAGTTGTTTCTATATCTCCGCCAGCAGAATGCAAAGCTTTTATTGTTTCTAAAGACATAGAGGTTACTGCTCTCATTAAGTCACTTTTTCCCTGAATAAGCTTATTGTCAATTTTAGCATTTTCAGTTAATAAAAAATTAACGAGATGCTCATGATTATTAACAATGGCATAAGAAATTGCTTTACGATGACTCTCATCTTTTTTATCCATTTCAGCCCCAGCAATAAGCAGCGCTTCAAGCGTCTTTTGGTTTCCCTGTTCAGCGGCCAGCATTAATGGTGTTTTACCTAAAGCACTCTTTTGATTGACTTTTGCACCAGATTTAATCAGCTGACCGGCAACATTATCATGCCCCTGAATTGTAGCTCTCATCAATGGTGTAAGGCCTTCTGAATCCAACTCATTTGGATTAGAGCCTTTTTTTAATAACGCAGCAACCACATCACTCTGCCCTCTCCATACGGCAATCATCAACGGTGTCCAGTTTTTATAAACACCTGATGTACTTTGTTTAATGGCCACTATTTTTTGATTAACAGTTAGTCCTTTCTTATTCGAAACAGGTAATTTAGCTCCATACCTTTTTAGCAAACTGACCGTTAATGGATGCTTTGCCTTATCGGCAAGTATAACAGCTGTTTCGCCATCTTTATTCTTACTATGAATTTTAGACTTGGCCTTTAACAATACGGACACAACTGATTTATTTCCTTTCGACGACGCAAGAATTAACGGTGTATTTCCGTTAGCATCTTTATAATTAAGTCTTGCTCCTTTTTTAATTAAATATTCAACAATTCGATACCTGCCAATAACAGCAGCAATATGTAATGGTCGGTCCTTATACCTATCTGTTACATTAACATTGGCTCCATAATTAACTAACAACTTTACAAGTTTAATATTTTTAACTGTTATTGCATCAAAAATTACGGGGCGCTTGTATTCATCACGACTATTTGCTGATACGCCCTGTTTTAGTAGCTTTGATACGGTATCAATATCTTTATTATTGACTGCATAAAAAAGAGCTTCAACTGGCTCCATATTACCAGTTATAGAAACTTGATTAACTGGGTTCTGTATAGCTTTTAAGCGTTTTTTAGCATTCCTGTGTCCCTGGTTTGCAGCTGCTTTGTACCAGTAAATTGATTTTTTTCTACTTTTCTTTAGTCCTGTACCATCTTCATAATAAACACCCAATGAATATTGAGCACGACTTAATTTTTGCTTTGCTGATAACCTCATCCAGTAAGCTGTTTGCTTATCACTTTGTTTTACACCCTGTCCATTTCGATATAATACAGCTAACTGGTACTGTGCTTTTTTATCACCTTTTTTTGCAAGAGGTGTCAGAATTCTCACTGCCTTTGAAAAATTCTGTGTACGTATTGCAATATTTGCATCACTTAAAGTTGCCGCGTCAACATTTACCTGCGTTATAAATATAAGACATAAAGCCTTAACAAAGTATTTCATTTTTAAAATCCTATGCTGTTCCATGTTTTGTAACAACATTTATACCGCTGTTTTTTAAAAACTGGGTAGGCAGAATACCACCAGCACAAACAATTACCGCATCATTTTCTATGCTGACTTCGCCATTATCAGTATTAATTGTCACCTGATTATCATCAATTTGTTTAACTGTAGACTTCATTAATACTTTAAGCTGACCCGATTTTTCTGCACTATCAATTTTCTGCCGGTTTTTTTCCTTAGCACGGGAAAACGTCTCACTTCGATATGAAATGGTCACCGATGTCCCCTCTTCTTCTGCAATACTAACCGCTGCTTCAAGTGCACTGTCACCGCCTCCCACAATCAGAACATGCTGATGACGGTATTGCTCAGGATCTATCAGTCTATATACGACTTTGCTTTGCTCCTCTCCCGGCACGCCTAGCTTTCGAGGTGTACCTCGCCTGCCAATTGCAAGTAAGACAGCCCTACACTGATATTCATCATTGTGTGTTTTAACAATGAAACCATCATCTTTTGAATCTATGCTCTCGACTCGAGCACTGTCATTTATTTCCAGTCCTGATTTTTCTACAACCTTATTCCAAAAATCCATCAGAGTTTCTTTCGTTGTCTCTTTAAATTGCATCTTACCTACAATGGGTAATTCGGCAGGGGCCGTCATGACTATTTTTCCACGTGGATAGTGAGATACGGTTCCACCCAGTGAGTCCTGTTCCAGGGTAACGAATTTGAGTTTATGTGATTTAGCGGCAAGTGATGCTGCTATACCCGATGGGCCCGCCCCAATTACAACCAGATCTAGCTGTTTGCTCTTGCCTATCCCGTCTAACTTGCGTATAGATTCAACTGCCTGCACACCCTGCTTTACAGCATTGCGTATCAGCCCCATACCACCTAATTCGCCCGCTATAAAAATACCGGGTACATTGCTTTGAAAATCATCATCAACCTGGGGTATATCTACCCCCCTTTTTTCAGTACCAAACACTAACTCTATAGCGTCAAAAGGACAGGCTTTTTTACAGGCACCATGACCGATGCAATGTGTCGGATTAATTAAATGCGCTTTACCTTTCATCACACCCAGAACATTTTTATCTCTTTCCGGGCAAGCTTTAACACAGGTTGCACATCCAAGGCATACGGCATGATTTACGATAGGATGCATTGACGCTGGTTCAGTTAAGCCAGACGCAACGGCCTCATCATAAACGAGCTCACTCGTTTTTTGCCTACTGGAGCGTTTCCAGAAATAAAACAGAAAAATCAAAAATAATGGTAGGGCATACAACCACACTGCAACCGACATGGGAGGAATCTCTATAACTTATTGATATTATTGAATTTTATTTGATTAGGGATAATAACAATCAAATCACAACTCAGTGTACATGTAGATATTAAACACTAAGCCAATTTTTATTTGTGATCTAATTCCCAAATTGATTCGTAAGACCATTGTACTATTAACATATCGAGAGTTTAACACTGTATAAAGAGCAAATATGGCCGCAACACCGTCACACATTGAAAGCTTGAAATTAGATGAGTATCAGAAGTCAGGGATTATACCCAAAATTAATGGTTTGTTATTAAAACCCGTTAAATTTATCTATGCTCACCTTTTTACAATTTGCCTATCTGCTGTTATTACTTTTGGCTGGTTGAACCGTGATAACAATTACCTGACTGCTGAATCGGGTACTGGGTATAGCCTGGGTATAATCGGTGGCAGTTTAATGTTAATACTATTGTTATACCCGCTTAGTAAACGAGTAGAATTATTAACAAGATGGATACCTATCCGTTACTGGTTTGGCATTCACATGTTATTTGGCATCATCGGACCCTCGATGATTTTGTTTCATTCAAACTTTCATCTAGGTTCAATGAATAGCTCGATTGCATTATTCAGTATGTTACTGGTAGCCCTGAGCGGTTTGATTGGTCGTTATATCTATACACATATTCACCACGGCCTTTATGGGAAGAGAGTAACCCTTAAAGAACTTAAACAAGACACCGAAAGCAACCATACTAATTTGCTCAATACAATAGAAGTGAATGAGTCTATACATGAACAGCTCAATATTATGGAAGCAAAAGCGCTACAACCCTATACTGGCATATTAAAAAGCCTCGTCGATGTTATATACTTAGGCCTAAGCGCTAAACATCTCAAACTCAAAGTAGCTCTGGCTTTGAAAAACAGCCTTAAGTATAAATCTAAAAATAAAGTAAAAGAAAAACACAGAATCGTTATAAATTCAGTTAACCGTTATACTCTTGCTCTACGTCATATGGCGGCATTCAAACTATATGAACGCCTTTTTTCACTTTGGCATATATTACACCTACCTATTTTCATAATGATGATTATTACTGCGGTTATTCATATTTTCGCAGTACATATGTATTAATCTATATAATATAAAAATATAAAAATATAAAAATATAAAAATATAAAAATATAAAAATTATCATGCATTATTCAAACACCTCTTTACTTCGTATTTTTATATATATCTGTCTTATTATAAATTCAAATATAGTTAACAGTGACTCATTAGAGTCACTGTTAATGCCTGGTCCTGTAGTTAACTCACATGCAAAGTACGAAGAAAAGTGTGATCAATGCCACGATACTTCTAACAAGGAAGGCCAGGGAAAACTATGTATCTCATGTCATGATCATAAAGACATTAAGTCTGATATAGAAAACATAACTGGTTACCACGGAAGATTACCTGCGCAACAACAAAATGACTGCAAACACTGTCATACTGAACACAAAGGCAGAGATAAGAATATTATTCTACTTAATATCTCAACATTTAATCATCAGGAAACAGACTTCAAATTAAAGGGGAGTCATAAAAAAGCGGAATGTAACTCGTGTCATAAAAAAGAAAAAAAATACTCTGAAGCACCAAAAAAGTGTTACAGCTGTCATGAAAAAGCTGACGTCCATGAGGGAAAACAGGGGAAAAAATGCGATAGCTGCCACAGTGAAGAAAACTGGAAAAAAACTAAATTCGATCACTCTAAAACAGATTTTCCATTAAAGGGCGCACATAAAAAAATACAATGTACTGTTTGTCATCTTAACGAAGAATACAAAGACACTCCAAAAACATGCATTAGCTGTCATAAGGTAAATGACATTCACAGGGGTGATTTTGGTAAAAAATGCGATAGCTGCCACACATCCAATAAGTGGCGTGAGATTATTTTCAACCACAACAAAGAAACAGACTTTCCTTTATATGGTAAACATAAAAATGCAAAATGTAACAGCTGCCACACGTCTTCCGATATAAAAAAAGAAATACCTAAAGACTGTTACTCATGCCATAAAAATGATGACAATCACAAAGGACGTTATGGAAAGAAATGTCAAACGTGCCATTCTTCATCTAACTGGACAAAACAAACCTTTAATCACAGCAAGAAAACAGATTTTCCTCTAATTGGTAAACATAAAAAAATAAGCTGTAATCAGTGCCACAAAGGTGATCTATATAAAGATGAACTTAAACAGAGCTGTTATTCATGCCATAAAATAAACGACGTCCATAAAGGAAAACAAGGGAAAAATTGTAGCAGCTGTCACAATGAGAAAGGCTGGCATAACAATGTGTCATTTGATCATGATCTAACCCGTTTCCCTTTAATCGGTATGCATGCAATAACACAATGTGAAGAGTGTCATTTAACCAATGAGTATTCAGAAACAAAATCGACATGTAACGTCTGCCATGCAGATGACGATGTACACAAAACAAAACTGGGAACTGACTGTCATACCTGCCACAACCCTAATTCCTGGTTTACCTGGGCCTTCGACCATAACAAAGCCACAAATTTTAAAATAGATGGTGCACATAAAAAGATAGGCTGTTATGACTGCCATCGAACTGACTCCACCGGGAAATTAGAAGCTTCTAAAGATTGTATTAGCTGCCATCGCAGTCGAGATGTACATAACGGGTCTTTTGGCGGACAATGTGGCGATTGTCATAACACTTCAAATTTCAAAGATGTTAAAATTAAACGTTGATATAAATAGATATGAATAATTTTGATTCTTATACACCCCCTTACATCGCCACTCAATCCATTAATTACGTACCGGATTGTAGTGATCTCTGCCACCCAATAAACGACACCCGTAACAATAAAAATAAAGCAGATAATGATGACGGGTGAACAATACAACTTTTTATACAACATCCGAAAGGCTAATTAATTTTTAGAATCTTTGCTATGCAGCGTTTTGTACATTTCAACTATATATTTTATATATTATTTTTACTATGCTTGTTGGGGTCAGGCTTAGTAAAAGCTGAAAACATCTCAGCAACGTATTCACTTGTCCTTGCATCTGCATCTGGTACAAATTTAAAATGGGCGCCTAGTAATAATAAAATATTTTCGGGTAAAAGCTTTTATATTGAAAAAATAAAAAGAAATGGCACAAACTGGGAGAGATTAAACCTGGGTTTCTTCAAAAACCGACAGCAAGCTATATCGATGCAAAAAAAATCCAGCAAAATTTTTCCTGGTGCCTGGGTTATCAAAACACCACCGGGAGCTAAAAATTCCATTATTTATACTGTACCTGCTTCAGGAAAAAATTCAAAACCCCGTAAATCAACATCCCGCAGATCAACGTCATTGTCAGACAAACAACTCAACAGCCTGATGGCACGAGCAAAAACAGATTTTAAAAATGAGAAATATTCAAGTGCAATTCGTTATTTAAACGCACTGGTTAGTGCAGGCAATCACAAACACACAGAACAGGCCTGGGAATTACTGGGTTTAACAAGACAGCGTAAAGGTCAAAAAAACCATGCCGTTGCTAATTATAGAAAGTACCTTAAGCTTTATCCGGATAGTCTGGGAAGTGACCGAGTTAGACAGCGACTAACCGGGTTATTAACAGCTGCCAGTGGGCCAAGAAAACAAATAAAACTGGAAACGAAACATAAAGAGAACGAAATAAACACATATGGTAGTTTATCTCAGTTTTATCGCAGCAATACTACAAAAATAAATAATACAGAAAGCATTAAAACATTATCTCAACTCATTACTTTTGCAGATATCACCACGCAACATCGCACGCGTAATTTTGATCACCAATACCAGTTCACAACTGATCATGTTTATGACTTTATAAGTGACAATGACAGTGATGAGAGCGAGTTTCGTTTTATTGAAACGTATTATGAATTAAGTTACAGAAAAACAGGATCATCAGGCAGGCTGGGCAGGCAGGCACTGCGCATAGGTGGCGCAATTAACCGCTTTGATGGAATTTCAGCGGGTTATCAGTTTACACCAGATATGCGATTCAATATTCTTGCCGGGTATCCGGTCGAAATTGATAATAAAAATTCAATTAATACCGATAAAACATTTTATGGTTTCACATATGATACTGGTACTTTTCTTGATAACTGGAGGATGAATTTATTCTATTTTGATCAGAAGTATAACGACTTTAAAGACCGAACAAGCATTGGAACTGAAGTTTACTTTCGTGACACTAAAAAATCGTTATTTGGTATGGTCGATTACAACTTACTTTATGACGAAATAAATATTTTGCAACTTAATGCGAACATACTTATGGATCAGGGGCGCAGCGCCCACATAAATGCATTTATGAGAAACACTCCAATTTTGAGCACCAGTAATGCATTAATTGGTCTTCAGGACACCAGCCTGGATGCTTTAATCGACACCCTTAATATTGAGCAGATATATCAATTAGCAAAAGACAGAACTGCAAATAACCAAACTATCACTGCCGGTGCTTCACAACGAATAAATTTAAAGTTTCAGGCAACAGCTGATATTACATTGTCTAAAACTGATGCAACTGTCACATCAGGAGGAGTACCCTCAATACCTGATACAGGCACCGAGTATTTTATTGGTACACAACTGGTTGGAAATAACTTACTGGTTGACCGGGATACAGGCGTACTTGGTTTAAGATATAGTAGTACTGAACCATCTAATACTGTTTCCTTAATTGCCAATTCAAGGTTTCCTATTAATCGAGACTGGCGAATAAACCCCCGCCTGCAATATGACTTTAGAAATTTAAGCGGTAGCCACTCACAACATAAAGTACGCGCTATATTGCGAACAGATTACACCTATATCAACAGGGTACGGTTTGATTTGGAAATTGGTTATGATCAAACTGACACAGACAACAATGGTCAATCATCAGAAAGTAATAATTTATTTTTCACACTGGGTTATCGCTGGAATTTTTAAATTCATCATAATTTAACAGTCTCAGTTTTCGGGAAAAAAATCGGCGTCATTCTCTGTACAGTGTAATATGTTAGATATCGTTAAAACTCTGGTAAATAGTTCATAAAATGAATAACAAACTATTATTTCTATTTTGCTTAGCAACCACAAATGTCTGCGCTGACGAAACATTCTGGGAATTTGGTGCCGGTGTCACAGCATTGAACACCGCCTTATACCCCGGCTCCAGTGAAGAGGATAGCTTTATTATTCCATTTCCGTATTTTCGAATTCAGTCAGATAACTTTGAAGTTGATGATGGTATACGTGGTTTCCTGTTTGAATCACCAGACTATCGACTCAACATAAGTGGTGGTATTGGTGTACCCGTCAATAGTGAAGACAGCGTTGCCAGAAGCGGTATGCCTGATCTCGATGCGGTGTTACAAATTGGTCCCTCATTTGAAGTTATCTTTTCTGGTGGCCGGAAAAAACCTCATGAATTTAGACTTGAACTCCCCTTGCGCACAGCAATTGCAACAGACTTAAGCTCAGCGGATAACATTGGCTGGATTTTTGAACCTCGATTAAGTTACGAAACACTGCGTCCCTTTAAGTCTGGATTTGCATATCAAATTCGGGGTGGGCTACGTTACTCTTCTGAAGAGTATCACGCCTATTATTATGATGTTCCTGCTGAGTTTTCAACAGTCCAAAGACCGGAGTATCATGCTGATTCGGGATACGGTGGAGCATTCATAGATTTAATGAGCAACTGGCGACAAGATGATTTTATATATTTTGCCTTTATTCGATACCAGAATTTATCTGGAACAGCATTTGAAGATAGTCCGTTAATAGAAGATAGCAATTACTTTTCGCTTGGTATCGGTTTGATGTGGATTTTTGCTGATAGCCGTTAGAAATTTCCTCGAGTTTCTAATGGAAAGAATTCAACAAACATTGCCACAGAGACACAGAGTGCACTGAGAAATATCAGTGCCTAATGTACCAGTAGTACTTATAGCTCGTTTTGTAATTTATGAAGTACTGTTGTTTATGCATTCCCAAGCAGGAGCGTGGGTACGAGATGAAATGACAGATTGTAATGAACTGATATAGTTTACACGGCTCTGGCACATATCCAACAGGGAAAGGTCGCGCTGTTTGCGCCCTGTCCCCTTAAGCCATACCACTATGCGCTAATAGTGTAGTAAACCAACCCTGTAAAACTCTTGATGGTCTCACAACAGGGGACAGAGCGGGAAAGATGCTCAGTCCCCGATGGAGATGTTCCTCAACTTTATCTGTGTACTCTATCAGTCTTCTATACTCACTTCATTAGCTATACCATCAGCAAGATTCCCTAGCTCGTTATCATCCTGAATAGATATCACCGTAGGATTAGATGGGTTAGTCGTTATTAAAGTTAAAAAGGTAGCAAGGTCAACAACTGGGTCTTCATTTGAGTCTTCATATTCAGTGCCTACAGTAACCGGATAGGTCACGCCTAATACAGTAAAAGCATTTGGAGGTACTGCTGTCACTGTACCTTGCAACTCTATATCTTTTATTTCTGACTCACGTTTAACCCGGGTTGCTGTAATCGTGCTAATGTCACTTTCAATACCCTGAACTTCAACAAAATTACCCACATTAAGTTCTGATAATAATAAATTATCATTATCTCCCAGCTCATCTTCTAAACGAGTGCTTGCTGTTAATTTCACAGTTACTAAATGTCCATTTAATACATCTAGCGTGAAACTGTTATTCGGTAAATCAATATCATCTACAATCGCACTAACTTCAGCCCCACCTTCACGCAGCTCAACTTCAGTCGCATTTAAAACGCCATTAATAACTGCGCCTTCAACTTCAATTTTTGAACCGGGCGAAATAGTTAAACCTACTGGAGAAAATGAAGCCGTTGATGCATTAACCTTCTGGCCATTTACATCAAAATCGCTATCTGAAACATAACGGGTAACAATACCCTCTAATTCAACTTCCCCACTTTCACTTAAACTATCTTCACCTTCAACTTCGGTAGCCGTAATCAGACCATTACTAAAGGTGCCTTTTACTTCTACAAACTGGTTATTTTGCAAACCATCTGGTAAGTCATTTAAGTTAGCCGCAGAGGCATCAATGTTTATACCTTGCACCTCAAAATTACTGCCACTTAAATTACTAATTAGGCCTTTAATTTCAAAAATAGTGGTGGCATTTGAATCTAATGATTTGCGTTCTACGTAACTCGCCTGAAGTATGCCATTTTGATCATAGTACCCACTGACTTCAAGCACATTACCATTATTAACACCCGCAAAATCTACATCTTCAAAGGCCGTATTAGCCGCAGAAATAACAACTGTTTTACCAAATATTGTAAAACTTCTAGTATCAACACCAACAGTTATATCACTCACAGGCCCTTCCAGATCATCACCATAATTAATATGGGTCGCCGTTCCTGTAATGCCATCTGCATTAATACTACCTGAAACCTGCACAACCATGCCTATTCTTAAACCCTGTTGTGTGCCACTGGCATCTTCAATCTCAAAGGTACTGGAATCTGTTTCAAACTCGACTCCATTAACAAACACACTACCAAAGCTGGTTACTGTGCCTGAAGAAATATATCCACTGCCGCCAATGCCGGCTAAACCACCGCTACCGCCACCGCATGCCGATATAAATAAAGCACTTAAAGCACTAACCAATATATGAGATTGTTTAATCCTGATTCTCATTCTTCTTTCTCCGATTCGGGATTATTCTGATAATAATAAATACCCATGCTTACATATTGAGCGTCATTTTCATCACTGGTTTCATGATCGCTTAACCATCTATCCAAATCTTCTAGTAATGACTGTGAGCGTCTGCTGGCATATTTTTTAAATTCATTAACATGAGCAGTATCCAGTTTATCCGTAGAGACCTTACGTTGAAATTTTCGCTTCTGCGCTTTACAACCCATGTTGTAAATAACTGTTTCCATTAATTCATGACTATCTGTGCCCAATATATTTATAACATCAATCGGGTCATTTCCTGGTACATAAGCATGACTAACTAAATGTACATTTCCATTATGTTTTTCAACACAACCACTTTTCTCAAGTAAATCAAACATGGCGCGGGTGGGAATATCTCCACTGTAATCTTTTACTAGCTCTGAAAAAGCCTTTTCGCTACCTTCCATTTCAAGTACCCGAGGTACGCCATCTTCTGAACTAAAGCGTAGATCATTCATCCAGCCACTAATTACCCGAATAGCTCGATTATATTTTTGAGCATTGTCATTGTCTGCATCCAGTTCTATCTCTGTTAGCCGTTTAACTTCTTTGCGAGATAAGCCTGTTTTTGCTGAAACCGCAGAAATGGTTGCTTTTCCTTCCTGCCCGGCTAAAATAAACGCTTCGTCAACATAGGCTTTACGAACAATTTCCTCAAAACTGCCGCAAGCCACGCCATTGCGTAACATCACGCGCACCAGAGGACTTAAAATTTTGCTGGCCGCTTTCTCAAGAATTGTTAATAAATTATTGCTCATAGTTGGGATTATATTCCCATATCGTCAAGTTTCAAGTGATTAACTCACCCTTCGTCTATTTTTACTTACCGTATAGCTAACTAATAATAAAAAGCCCTCCCTGGCTTTCTAAATCTTCCTACACCTACCTAAATTGACGGTGCATCTTCTCTTTCAAGCTCTGTTGCTACATTATCGCCAGTAGTCGAATCAACGTAGTACTTAACCTCAACAAAGTCTCCAATAGAAACATCCGCAAGACTGAAATAATGTAAAGACGTTACCCCTTCATCCTGCTCATCAATCATACGTGTATCGTTATTAATGACGAATGTAGTTAACACAGAATTTTCAGATACTGTAACTGTCGTTTCTGTTTTTTCTGTCACAGTGCCCTCAACTTCAAGTTCTGAGTCATGATCTTCTTCGATCTCTTCAACTACAAAATCTCCATTTGCATCAATATAACCTTCAACCGTAATCGTCATACCATCTACAAGAGAACTTAAATCAAAATCATCATCAATATCCAGTGAAGAAAACTCAACTAACTGACCATTGAATCGAAAAGAAGTTTCGGTAACATCTGAGACCAAACCCTGTACTTCCATCTCATCACCTTCATCACCATCAATATCCATGTCTCCGTCATCTTCTATCTCTACTTTGCTAGCAGATAATACAAAACCATCATTCAAGTTGCCCGATAATGTTGTTTCGGTTTTCACTTCTACATATAGATCATTTACTAGGTTAGATGGAAGCTCAGAAGCTGAACTGTAATCAATCGTTAAGCTACCAATTGTGAATGTCATAGCTGTTGCATCGAGGTTACTAACCAGTCCTTTCAGCTCGATATCTTCTGCCGCATTTTTAGTTTCTATACGCGTCGCCAGTATATTGCCAGTACCATCAGCAAAACCACTCACTTCTACGATATGGTTAACTGACAAATCACTGATAGACGCCAGTGAATCACTACTAAATACTGTATCAATATCAACCGTAACTGTTTGCCCCATTACATTGATTGAACCAACACCTGCCAACAAGCCTGATAAGTCCAGTACATAACCTTCTAACTCATCTGAGCATGAAACTGAAGTAGCAGTCCCGGTTACACCATCAGCATTAACTGTTCCCTTTAAAACAACGACATCACCTATACCCAGATAAGTCTCATAACTTGATTTTCCATCAATATCTACACTAGCAGAATCAGTTTCATACTTAACACCGTTCACATAAATACTACCAAAGCCGGTAATAACACCTACTGTCGAGCTTGAACCCACAGCCGGATCAGTAGCCGTATCACTGCCGCCACACGCACTTAACATCGCGATTGATGCAGCTATTGAGGCCGCTAATAAACTTTTCTTTAATTTTGTTTGATTATTCATTGTATTAATTCCTAATTATTTGAAAACGTAATCTGTTTGTCTGTTATTTCTGAACTTTTAATCACTTTAAGAGACATACTGGTACAATTCTCAATCTCTATATTTGGGATTATATTCCCAATTTTTAAAAAATCAAGCATAAATATCAAAACGCAGCTTCTTTGCGAGCAATTTCACATGCAAATTTATTTTTGGTACTCAGGTTCTATAAAAGCGATGCATATTCCTTATTTAAAAAGAATAAAAAATAACTGAGAAATGACTAAGTGTTGTTTCCTCACAATAATTCCTTAAGTTTCGAGAGTTATTATCTAGCTGTTACCAATTCGAATACTCGCAGACGCAACAGCAGACTCGTTTGATAAATAAACTTGATCTAAACTCTGCTGTGCATATTTCTCAACATAGAAAAGGTGAGCAGATGGGCAAAGAAAAACGTATTTGGGATATTTTCATCAGAGTATTTCACTGGGCATTAGTTATCGCCTTTAGCATCGCTTATATCAGTGGTGATGATGGCTCAACTATCCATGTATATTCTGGGTATGTCGTGCTTGGCTTAATAAGTGCCCGCGTGGTCTGGGGGCTGATTGGTACTAAATATGCTCGTTTTAGCAATTTCATATGTAACAAAGCCAGGGTTATTACATACTTAAAAAGTCTTTTATCGGGTAAGCCTGAATACTATCCGGGTCATAACCCAGCTGCTGGCTGGATGGTTATAGCACTAATCGTTAGTTTGTTTTTAACGACACTGAGTGGCCTGCAGTTATATGCAGTTGAGGAAGGACAGGGACCATTTGCCAACAACCTTCCTGAGATACAGCTCATAAGCACCGCAATTGCTGATAGTAATGAACATAGCGGCAATGGTGGATTCTGGGGTGAATTTTGGGAGGCAATACACGAAGCTTTTGCTAACTTTACGCTCTTGCTGGTTGTGATTCATATTTCAGGCGTTTTATTATCAAGCTTATTACACAAAGAAAACCTGATTAAAGCGATGGTTACGGGTTATAAAAAAGAAAAGCACTAAATTTCACTTATAACCTCTATTAAGGTGCAGTTTTTCAACCATATAAATACCCTATTCAGGCACTAGGTTTTATATTATAGCTTTCAAGTTTCACCTGAAAATGTACTTCCAACACTGTGATTTTATTAAAAAAGCAGTATTTTTCACTAGCGGTAGGCAAGACTAGCGTTTATGATCTATTCTTACTCTAAGCACGCTCGGCCAATTACTAGAATCAGGCTGAAAAATAATAAAAATAATAACTGGGGTATAGCTATAAATAATGGCACCTTTCAGATTACCAACACAAAAACTGGGTGACAGATGAAGCAGGCATTCTGGAAAAAAGACTGGTTCGCTGGTCTTGCCATATGCATTTTGATTGTTCTACTCGGCAAAACAGGTTTGTTTGACAGCTTAGAGCGTAATGCTTATGACTTCGGCGTACGATCATCTGAGCGAGTTCCGAGTGATAAAGTAGCCGTTATAGCCATTGATGATGTTAGTATCGCTAATATTGGTCGCTGGCCCTGGTCTCGAGATATTCATGCTGAAATGCACAGCATACTAAAACAAGGTGGTGCCAAAGTTATTGGTCAGACTGCTTTTTTTATAGAGCCTCAAATTGATCCGGGTATGCGCTATATTCAGGATTTACTCGTTTTTTATGGAAATAGCAGCTTACTTCAGCTTGATTCTGGCGCTAACTCTTCATTTAATAAAGATGTCAAAGAACTGGGTGAAAAGTTACTTGCCGCTGAAGTTAACCTTAATACTGATCAAAAGTTAGCAGATAGTTTAACTGATGCGGGTAATGTGGTGTTGGCTATGCATATGGGCATAGGTGCAAGCCATGGCAAACCCGATACTGAGTTACCCTCTTACGTTACACGCAATAAGTTAACTAATATTAAAAACAACCCCACAGCTAATCCAGAAAACGCATTTCCCTTACCCGTAGCCAGTGTTTTTTACCCCATCGAAGTAGTGGCTACACAAGCAGACAGTATTGGCGCACTCGCAGCGTATCCAGATACAGACGGGAGCATTCGTTCTGAACCTCTGGTTATTGATTATTACGACCAGATGTACCCTTCCCTGTCTCTTCAACTGGCATTAAGAAGTTTAAATTTAACACCTAAAGATGTAACTATTAATTTGGGTGAAAATGTGGAGCTGGGTCGCTTGTCAATTAAAACCAGCCCAAATTTGTTAATGAACACTTTTTTTTATAACAATGTTGGTGAAGCCAGCGCATTCCCTGTCGACTCATTTTATGATGTTTTACAAGGTAAAATTCCGGCTTCAAAATACAAGGGAAAAATTGTACTCATAGGCGCTACCGCTGTCGGTGTTGGTGACACGATGGTTACCCCTATTGATCCAAATATGGCTCCGGTTCTAACACTTGCCCACTCAGTTTCAAGCATATTGAATGAAGATTTTTTTATAGAACCTGAATGGAGCTTGCCGGCTATAGCTGGTATAACTTTATTTATTGCTCTTTATATTATTCTTATATTACCTCGCTTAAAAGCAGGTATATCGGCACTGATAACAATCATATTATTTGTCGCATTGTTTATTACACATTATATTTTAATGACAGATAACGGTTTATGGTTACAACTCGTGACTCCATCAATACTTCTGGTTGTAGGGCATTTGCTTCTCACGACCAAACGTTATTTGTCTACTGAGAAAGGTAAACTGGCACTGGATGCCGAGTCAGCAGAATCTAATAGAATGTTAGGTTTATCTTTACAGGGTCAGGGTCAACTGGATGCAGCATTTGATAAATTCCGTCGCTTACCGAAGTCACCTGAATCATTAGAGTTATTATATAACCTGGCACTGGACTTTGAACGTAAACGGCAGTTCAATAAAGCAGGATCTGTTTATCAGGTGATGAAAGAAATAGATCCAAAATTCCGCGATATTAAACAACGTTTAAATCGCGCATCTGCAATGGAAGAAACCGTTATACTGGGCGGCTCAAGTAACTCACCCGGTGGCACGTTAGTATTAGAGGGCGGCGGAGTTGAGAAACCCATGTTAGGCCGTTATGAAGTAGAAAAAGAACTTGGCAAAGGCGCAATGGGTGCTGTCTATCTGGGTAAAGACCCTAAAATTTCTCGCATAGTGGCGATTAAAACTATGGCCCTGTCTCAAGAGTTTGAAGAAGACGAGTTACAGGATGTTAAAGAACGTTTCTTCCGAGAAGCTGAAACAGCAGGTCGTTTAAGTCACCCAAATATCGTCACAATATTTGATGCGGGTGAAGAACACGATCTGGCCTATATCGCTATGGAATTTCTTAAGGGCGGCGATATGGTGCAATACGGTAAAGCAGATAAATTACTGCCAGTACCTAAAGTACTCGATATTATTCGACGTTGTGCTGAAGGCCTGGATTATGCACACAAGTCGAACGTCGTTCACCGAGATATAAAACCTGCCAATATAATGTATGAAATTAAATCAGACACATTAAAAATTACTGACTTTGGCATTGCCCGTATTACTGACTCAAGCAAAACCAAAACAGGTATGGTTTTAGGTACACCCTCTTATATGTCACCTGAACAGTTGGCCGGTAAAAAAGTTGATGGTAAATCAGATTTATTTTCACTAGGTGTGATGATGTTCCAGTTTATGACCGGGCGTTTACCCTTTACTGGTGACTCAATGGCTACACTGATGTATAAGATTGCCAATGAAGCACACCCAAAACCTGATAGTATTAGACCTGAGTTGCCCCGTTGTGTTTCAGTAATAATAAACAGAGCTCTGGCTAAAGACCCGGAAAAGCGTTATCAAAGTGGTGCACAAATGGCCAGTGACTTACGTAAATGCACGCAAATAATAGCCCAGAATAAAAAGAAAGCTAATTAAGACATAGAATAAAGTTAATGAGCCTTAAAGACAAAATCAACATCACTGGAATCACAGACGAAGGTCTGGTACGTGATCATAACGAAGACAGTATAGCGAGCAATGCAGAGCTTGGTCTGCTTGTGCTGGCTGATGGTATGGGTGGTCATAAAGGTGGCGAAGTTGCCAGCGCTATTGCAGTTGATTCAATATTACAAGACTTAAGTAAAGCGCTTCCTCAAATAACAACTGGCAATACTGACGAGAACACCGGATACAGCATCGAAAGCATGTTGATTGAAAAAGCAATCAAAGATGCAAATTCAAAAATCTATACCGCCGCGCAAAACAATAAAAACTATGAAGGCATGGGAACAACGGTAGTTGTATTGCTTTTATATGATAACCGTATCACTGTCGCTCATGTAGGTGATTCACGATTGTATCGTATGCGCGATCGAATTTTGGAACAAATGACACGCGATCACACCCTGTTACAGGAATTAGTGGATCGTGGTTTTTATACAAAAAAAGAAGCAAGAGAATCACTAAATAAAAACCTCGTGACTCGGGCAGTAGGCGTGAACCCAGATGTGGATGTTGACTTGTTAGAAGACATCGCATTGGCTGGTGATATGTATTTACTTTGCTCAGACGGCTTAACGGACATGATTACTGACGACTTAATTGAGGATATTCAATTAAATTATCGTGATAACCAGAATAAAATGAATAAAGAATTAATAAAGCAGGCTAAAGACCATGGCGGTAAAGATAATGTTTCCGTCATGCTCGCACAAGTTTTAAAAGAGTTCCCAGCTAACTCCAACTGGGTTTCTAAAATTTTAGACATTTTCTCTTAAGATTAAGAGTATTTTTTATACATTAACTGAATAAATTTAAATAGATAGGTAGCAAAATGGCAACAATACAAATAAGTTTCAACGGTGAAGCAGAAAAAGAGCTTCAACTGGATAAAGAAACAATGACCATTGGCCGAAAAAGTGACAATGATATCCATCTGGATAATCTGGCTGTTAGTGGTCACCACGCCAAAATACTCACTATTCTCAATGATTCATTTATTGAAGATTTAAACAGTACAAATGGTACCTACCTTAATGGCTCCTTAGTTAAAAAGAATTCACTTGCCGATGGTGATATTATTAAAATTGGCAAGCATGAGATGAAATATATAAATACAAATGCCAACTCTGAAGGTGATTTTGAAAAAACCATGATCATTAACCCGGATTCAGATGGTATGCAGGAAACAGAAGGCAGTGATGAAATTGATAAATCTGTTGGTGCCATTGTCGCTGAAATCGCCTCCTCTGACTCAGGTAAAAGTAGCCAACAAAAAGCTAAAATTCGTTTAGTTAGCGGGGCAAATAATGGTAAGGAATTAGCACTTACAAAAGTACTCACTACACTTGGTAAACCTGGTGTTCAGGTTGCTGCTATCACCCGCAGACCTACCGGTTATTTCCTGATACATATTGATGGAGGCGATAATGGCGAACGACCAAAAGTTAATAACCAACAAATTAGTTCTAAAGCACAACCGTTAAGTGATAATGATGAAATAGAAGTAGCGGGTGTTAAAATGACATTCTTTTTTGAGTAAGATACTTTTCTTCTCAAACAAAAAAACCTCCAATATGGAGGTTTTTTTGTTTGAGAAGATTAAGAAGTTAATAAACTTTATTAATTTCTATTTAACCGTAGATACCAAACGTCAATATGAATTAGCTATTGCAGTACTAGCTGAACCCCCTTTAGTTAATATGTAGAATTACATATAACCTGTAAAAAATATTTTTAAATTATTAACTCTGTTATCTCCATTCAACCAGACATGAAAATAACAGTTCCTCATTTTTACTAAACAAATCAATTAAGCACTTTTTCTCTTTTCTTCTAATGCTGGATAGTCTGTATACCCCTTCTCATCACCACCATAAAAGGTTGCCTGATCAGGTTCATTAAGCGGAGCATCAAGAGCAAAACGTTCAGGCAAATCGGGGTTAGCAATAAACAACTGACCAAATGCCACCATATCTGCATGACCACTTTTTAATGCCTGCTCAGCCGTTTCACGGTTGTAACCCATATTTGCCATATATAAACCTCCGAATCGACGCTTCAATTCAACATAATCCACTTCACGTTTAGCATTCAACATATCCCCTTCTAATACATGTAAATAAGCAAGATTATGCTTACTTAACATATCAACAACTGCATTAAATGTAGCCTGAGGCTGAGAGTCTTTAATATCATTAAACTGGTTTTCCGGTGATAAACGCACACCTACCTGCTCTGATGGCCATACATTTATAACTGCATCAATAACTTCATCAAGTAAACGCATACGGTTTTCAACACTACCACCGTAAATATCATCACGTGTATTTGAACCGTCTCGTAAAAACTCATCTAGAAGGTATCCATTTGCCGCATGTATTTCAATTCCGTCAAAACCTGCTGCTTTAGCATTTTCTGCTGCTTTCACATAATCTGAGATTAATACGGGCATTTCCTCTAGCTCAAGTGCTCGCGGTGTAACAAATGGCTGCATACCTTCATAGGTAATTGCATCGCCTTCTGGGCGTATAGCCGATGGCGCAACAGGTAATGCATTTTCTGGCAACATGGAAGGGTGCGATATGCGCCCAACATGCCACAATTGAATAAAAATCAAGCTACCCTTGGCATGCACCGCATCGGTTATCTTTTTCCAGCCCTTTATTTGCTCATCTGAATGAATACCTGGTGTAGCGGGATACCCTAAAGCTGACGTAGAAATTTGACTAGCCTCTGTAATTAACAGCCCTGCAGAGGCTCGCTGAGTGTAATACAGCGTATTTAAATCGGTTGGCACATTACCTTCGCCTGCTCGGTTTCGAGTTAATGGGGCCATTACCATACGGTTATTTAACGTTAACTCTCCCACTGTTAACGGCCTAAAAAGCTGAGATTGTTCTGTTGTAGAGGTCATAGATTTTCCCTTAATTTTGTACAATATAGTAAATACAACGATTTGTCTGAGCAAAGTATAGTGACTTGATTGGCTTCAAAACAGCACCAAAATAGCGTATATATGTTTCTAAATCGGAAACAATGGAAACAACATGGATTCAGCTAGTCGATTAGTCTTATTCGCCGATGTTATTGATAGCGGTAGCTTTAGCAAAGCAGCCGGTCTTCGTAATGTAAATCGCTCAATGGTTAGTAAACAAATAGCCCAACTTGAAGAACACCTTGGCGTTCGGTTATTAAACCGTACAACTCGCAGCCTGAGTCTCACCGATGCAGGGCACTCAATCTATCAACATGCAAATGGATTACGTAACCAGTTATTGGAAACTGAAGCGCTAGTTGCTTCCTTACGGGAAGATGTAAGTGGAGAGCTGCGCATTTCAAGCACCACCCACTTTGGACGTTTACACGTAATGCCTGTGATCAAGAAACTGGTAGAAGATTACCCTGAACTAAAAATCGATCTGCGTTTAGAAGACCGTTATGTCGATATTGTTGGTGAGCGTTATGATGTCGCAATTCGCATAACATCTCCTGAAGATTCTTCTCTTATAGCCCGGAAACTGACAAACAATAAACTGATCATGGTTGCCTCCCCTGATTACCTGAAAAAACAGGGTACACCACAAAACATTGAAGACTTATCTGCTCATCATTTTGTAGTTTATGCAGGTGAAAATGGGGTAATGAATAGTTGGGCGTATTATGAAGGATCTGAAATAAAGAATTATGCTGTTAACGTTCATACTAAAGTAAATGATGGCTCCGCTTTATTACAACTGGCAGAAAACGGAATCGGAATTGGACTAACGCTTTTTTCGGAATGTTATAACGAATTACAAAATGGTTCGTTAGTTCAAGTTATTCCTGAAATAAAATTCAAAGAATTTTCATCTACTTATATAATGTACCCGAGTCGAAGTCACGTTCCTCAGAAGACACGATTATTTATCGAACGTATGATGCTGTATGTTTCGCAACAAGCGTTTTATTTTAATTAATTATAAATTAAGAAAATTAGACTTTATCTAAACATAACAAATAAACGTTAATCTTTCGTGATGTTTTTGTGATTCCTGGTTGATATCTACAGTGCATTATTAACTTGCTGTAACTACCAACAACTTAAACAGGAATCGATATGAACAAAAAACTATTCTTAGCCATCGCCTTAGCGTGCACACCAGTTAGTAACATATCCGCACAGGAATTGAACATCAATTTCACTAATTTGACACACGGAAACCACTTTACGCCTTTATTATTCAGTGCTCATACTGAAGATCAACATATATTTGAAATCAATACTTCAGCTTCAGAAAACCTGCAAGCAATGGCTGAAGGTGGTGATATATCAGGTTTGCTTGTAGATTTAACTGCATTATCTGCCGATAGCGCTGCAAACCCTGCTGAAGGTCTTATGGCCCCCGGACAAAGCATCAGTTTTGAACTTTCGACACAGGAAATAAACAACAAGCTTTCAATCACAGCAATGATATTGCCCACTAATGATGGTTTTGTTGGATTAGACTCATTAAGCATACCTACTGAGGAAGGTACATATACATATTACCTTAATGGTTACGATGCGGGCACTGAAGTTAATGATGAAATCATAAATGGGGGGGGGGCTCCAGGCGCTGCGGGTATTCCGGCAGATCCATTGGGACAAAATGGAACAAATGCATCAGGTGTCATTAACTCTGAAAACAATACCCATATTCACATTCATCGTGGCGTTATTGGTGACACCGACACGACTGGTGGCGCTAGTGATTTAGACAGTCGTATTCACCGTTGGTTAAACCCGGTTGCACGTCTGGTTATCGAAGTTAAATAGGAGATAAACTCATGATTAAAATTTCATCTAAAGTTTTTCTTAACTGTATTTTAACTGGCTCAATGATGATGGCACTGTCGGCCTGTGAACTACCATCCGATCAGGAATATAGTATAAGCATTACCAATTTAACTCACTCTCAACCTCTATCACCTCCAGTAGCAATGCTTCACAAGAAAAAATTCAGTTTCTGGTCAGTGGGTAAAGAAGCCAGTGAAGCACTTGAAATAATGGCTGAAGGTGGTGATGGTAGCGGGTTGTTAGCATTAAAACCTGGAAACCCTCAGTATCAGGCAACAGCCCCGCTTATCCCGGGTGAAAGTGTAGAGTTCAGACTGGATACTACGCGTGATAATTTAAAAAACCTGTCTATTGCAGGTATGTTAGTTAATACCAATGATGCATTCAGTGGTGTAAATGGTATTGAACTTCTTGATCTGGAAGAAGGTCAGAGTAGTGTTCATTACACATATGCTTATGATGCAGGAACAGAGTTTAATAGTGAGTTAACCGGCACAATCCCCGGCCCTGCCGATGGTGGTGAAGGTTTTAATACTGCACGTGATGATATAACAAATGTAGTGACGCATCATGGCGGTATCGTTTCAGTCGATGATAACTTTACTGGCTCAACGCTTAACAGTGCTCAGAGATTCGATAACCCGACTCTTCGTATTGTGGTGACTGCACATTAAGTTTATCCATAGAAGGATGTCAGGCATTACAGTTTTATATCTGTAATGCCTAATAAATTCATCATGAAAAATAAAAAAGTGATCGTTGTAGAAGATAATAAAGACATCTCCGATCTTGTTAAATTACACCTTAGCGACATAGGTATTGAGGTTGATGTTTTTTACGACGGAGTAAAGGGCTGGAACACTATTAATCAGAGTCTATACGATTTAATTATTCTAGATATCATGTTGCCAGGCATGGATGGCCTGGAAATATGTAAGAAAATTCGTAATACAAGTAAAATATATACTCCAATTTTAATGCTAACTTCGCGCTCATCTGAAATTGACAGAGTATTAGGGCTTGAGTCAGGGGCAGATGACTATCTCACAAAACCTTTCAGCCTGATGGAAATGGTTGCCAGAGTTAAAGCATTAATTCGCCGACACGATGCGATGTTAAGCAAACCCGTAAATACAGAAAATCTAAAATTTACAAACTTATGTATCAACACGCAAACCCGAGAAGTAATAAAAGAGCAACAGCAACTAGTATTAACAGCAAAAGAGTTTGACCTGCTGTTATACTTCGCCCGTCATCCAGGCCAGGTTTTTGATCGAATGCAATTACTGGATAAGGTATGGGGTTATGGCCATGAAGGCTACGAGCATACAGTAAATTCACATATTAATCGTTTAAGAGGAAAACTAGAAACCGACCCGCGTACACCGAAATTTATTAAAACTGTATGGGGTGTTGGATATCAGTTTATAGCATCGGCAGCGTAAACTATAATTGTTATGAAATTTTCTTTATTTCACACTTTATATTTTAAACTGGCAACAGGACTGGGAGTTATACTACTAATTGTAGGCCTGTCTTATACAGTATTTTCCAGCTATATGCTGCAACAGATAAATCTGTCAAGTCAGCAACTCATTAATCATGATCTTGCACAAAACCTGGTTGACGATAAAAAAATTGTACATAACGGTCAAATAGATAAGAAAGCCATGAAAGACACTTTCATGCAATATATGACAATTAACCCTAGCATTGAAATTTATTATATTGATTTAAAAGGTAATATTATTGCATATTCCGCTGAGCCCGGAAAAGTAAAACGAAACACCATTAATCTTCTTCCCATTACACATCGACTAAGTAAACCAGATCAACTAAATATACTTGGCGATGACCCGAGATCACATGAAACTAGAAAACCCTTTTCAGTAACACCAATACCATCGATTAATAATCCACAGGGCTATTTATATATTGTTTTACAGGGTGAAGAAATAACAAATGCCATAAACACAAACTCACAGAATACAATTATTTATCTAGGTGGTTTTGTTTTAGCTGGAAGCTTAGTAATAGGCTTATTAATGGGGTTATATCTTTTTTATCGAATCAATAAACGCATCAAAAAATTACAAACTAATGTCGCCGATTTTGTTGATAGCGATTTTTCTGCAGACTATACATCAGACTTTCGAGTATCCAACTTAATACTTTCAGATGAAATAACTGAGTTAGAAAAACATGTATCTGGAATGACACTACACATTCAGAAACAATGGTCCGCCTTGAAACAACAGGATAATTTACGTCGTGAAATGGTTGCTAACATTTCACATGACCTGCGCACGCCGTTGGCTTCTATACAGGGCTACCTTGAAACACTGAGTATAAAATACACCTCTCTCTCAGATGATGAAAGATTAAATTATTTGAACACTACAATTAAACAGGCAAAAGGCTTACAAAAATTAATTGATGGTTTGTTCGAGCTGGCTAAATTAGATGCACGAGAACATCAGCCAGAGATGGAGAACTTCCCTCTTTTAGAATTAGCATATGATGTAACAGCGAAGTTTGAAATAAACGCCAGGAAAAAA
>Ga0316204_10002104_pt1 | contig 47375 bp, 38 predicted proteins | sample 6monrhotite_MG_2_FD_205661 | JGI IMG/M metagenome (GOLD analysis project Ga0316204, IMG submission 205661) | Microbial mat bacterial communities from mineral coupon in-situ incubated in ocean water Damariscotta River, Maine, United States -... | ecosystem: Environmental > Aquatic > Marine >... | reverse complement strand
CCCACCCAGGATGAATACCGCCCGTGCCGCCATAACTACCGCCCGTGTACTGCATGCTACCCACAATACTGCGATGCAAACCATTATGAAACAGATCAATTTTCGAGGTTGAATCAATCGTCATTGTTGCAACATTGATCTCCAACCCTTTGCGCAGAGCCGGATCAGTTATCGCATGCACATAGGGATGTGTAAGTGTGCTGCTTGTTGTCAGTGATAAACTGTCTCCAGAGAAACCATTGGATCTAACATAGCTGGAACCTGAAATGGAAACCGTCGGAATTGATAGAACACCACCACTTAAAAGTGCATAACTGTTATTCATAATCAATTGATCTACCGAGCCAATCGCATACGTTGTCAACCCACGTCCCGTTGTACTATTAACACCATTATCAATACGAAGCAGGTCTGTGTTGGCCACCTTATCCTTCAGATAAACCGTTCCCGCGCCACCAGCCTGAGAACCATTACGGCCAACACCACCCAATGCATTCACTTTTGTAAGATTAAAACCACTTGCATCATTATAATAAACAGCGACTCGACCACCGCCGCCGCCACCGCCATAATTATTCAGACCATTGCCACCGTTGGCGGCAATCGTACCTGCACCGCTGATCGTGCCCGCATCAATCCAGACCGAACCACCACTACCACCACCAGCATTAGGGACACCGCCCGCGCTATAACCGCTCGAGCTGATCGAACCATCCAAAACCAAACTGCCAACCGTTAACTTAACAACACCACCACCCAGACCATAAACACCATTACCGCTACTTACACCACCTGTTCCAAAATCTACAGGGGCACGGAAATCTCCATATACACTGTTGGTGATGTTGCCGCCCCTGATACCGCCCAAACCACCATGACTGCCACCTGTATACTGCATGCTTCCAGAAATCGTTCTCACCAAACCTTTGTTAAATAGATCAATCTTCGAAGTGCCATCAATCGTCATCGTTGCGACATTGATCTCCAATCCTTTACGCAGAGCCGGGTCAGTTATCGTATAAACATGAGGATGCGTCAGGGTGCTGCTGTTGGTAAGTGAGATATCAGAAAATGAATGCAGACCACCCACCGAGACTCTCGCAGACGAAACAATCAATGCGATCCCATCCATGGAGCTATCGTTAGCTGCAATCAGGAAATTTGGGGCGGTTGTTAAAGCTGCTGTATTTGCTATTCGCACCAGCTCTTTTGTTGTTGACTTATCCTTCAGATAAACCGTACCCGCACCACCAGCCTGAGAAGCGTTACGGCCAAGACCACCCATCGCATACACTTTCGCAAGATTAAACCCGGATGCATCATTGTAATAAACCGCAACTCGGCCACCGCCACCGCCGCCACCATAGTTATACAGACCATTGCCACCGTTGGCAGCTATCGAACCCGTACCGCTAATCGTGCCCGCATCAATCCAGATCGAACCACCACTGCCGCCACCAGCACTGGGATTACCACCCGCGCTATAACCGTTCGATGTGATCGAACCATCCAAAACCAAACTGCCAACCGTTAACTTAACAACACCACCACCCAGGCCATAGGCACCATTACCGCTACTTACGCCACCCGTACCAAAATCTACAGGGGCACGGAAATCTCCATATACACTGTTGGTGATGCTGCTACCCCTAATACCGCCCAAACCACCATGACTGCCACCTGTATACCGCATGCTTCCAGAAACCGCTCTCGCCAAACCTTTGTTAAACAGATCAATCTTCGAAGTGCCATCAATCGTCATTGTACCCGTAACTGTCAAATCAAGCTTCGCTGAAGCCGCACTCGTTGCCGCTGAATGTGTTAATACGGCGCCATTGCGTAAAGAAACATCCTGATAAGTCTGTTGCCCATTCGCTATAATTGTCCCTTTTCTATCACCCAACAGTAAAGTAAATGGATGCACTGGGTTCAGATAAACCAATGCGTTACTAATATGCAATTCATCGGTCAAACCCAGCAATGGCAACGCAGCAAGCATTTGAGTACCCGCTCCACCACCCTGAATACCATTATCAACCCTCAGAACTCCCTTAGCAGCCACCTTATCTTTAAAATAGACCGTTCCCGCGCCACCAGCCTGAGAAGCGTTACGGCCAAGACCACCAATCGCATACACCTTCGCAAGATTAAACCCGGATGCATCATTGTAATAAACCGCAACTCGGCCACCGCCACCGCCGCCACCATAGTTATACAGACCATTGCCACCGTTGGCAGCTATCGAACCCGTACCGCTAATCGTGCCCGCATCAATCCAGATCGAACCACCACTGCCGCCACCAGCACTGGGATTACCACCCGCGCTATAACCGTTCGATGTGATCGAACCATCCAAAACCAAACTGCCAACCGTTAACTTAACAACACCACCACCCAGACCATAGGCAGTATTATTGTTCCTTACGCCACCCGTACCAAAATCCACAGGCGCGCGGAAGTCGCCATACACTGCATTCGTGGAATATGCCCACCCAGGATGAATACCGCCCAAACCACCATGACTGCCACCTGTATACTGCATGCTTCCAGAAACCGCTCTCGCCAAACCTTTGTTAAACAGATCAATCTTCGAAGTGCCATCAATCGTCATTGTACTCGTAACTGTCAAATCAAGCTTCGCTGAAGCCGCATTCGTTGCCGCTGAATGCGTTAATACGGCGCCATTGAGAAGCGTCAGCGAACTAAAAGTATGAACACCATCAACAGTTATCGTTGTTCCATCAACTGTAATCGGTTGATTTTCAAATGAGATGTTTGTTGCGGAAATGGTGGCTGGTGCTGTGATAAGTGCCGCATAAGCTGTAGATGAAAGAAAGAGAAAAGAGACAATAACAAAAAGCCCGATCATATTTAGGCATGAATGCTTAGTAATCACTTTATTAAATAGAAATTGTTTTAAATATTTCCCAAAACGGCGCAAAATGTACAACAATCCTCCCCCTCTGTATTCCCTCAAAAACTAACGTATGGTGACAAAAATATTCTTGCCTGTAAACCTAAAACGTTGAGCGCCGCCCATTGGATTCTTAACCGAGTCTGAAATGATATTCATTGCAACAAATCTTGATGGACGATCCATAAACACCTTCATCTGCGGATCAGCCAATTGCCACGCACTATCCAAATAAAACGCTGCCCAGTTATGATAATCCTCAGCATCCAACCTTCCATTTCTACTCAAAACATAACCACCCAATTGTCTATCAACGGCTATCTGTTGAGAATCAATAAAAGCCTAGTACACTGACCGCGAAGCTTCCTTTAATAAAAATGTTAATTGAATCCCGGCGTTTTTAATCAATATCGGTAGCTGGACGCCAGAATTGAATCATATCATCTGCCAGAACACATCCGTCGAATGACTGGTGCCATGCTTGTATCAAATGAATATCTGCACTGAGATCCAATATCCGAAAACCTGCATCACCACTCTGACGCACACCAATCGCATCACCCGCACCACGCAGTTGCAAATCAATTTCTGCCAATGCCAACCCATCATGATTTTTGACCAGATGATCAAGCCGCTGCATAGATGTTGTAGATGCATCTTTGCCCGGCATAAGAATCGCGTAACCCTGTTCCGATGAACGCCCCACCCGGCCTCTCAACTGATGCAACTGGGCAAGCCCATACTGCTCAGCTTGTTCGATAATCATCAACCGGGCTTCTGGAACATTCACACCCACCTCGATCACCGTGGTAGAAACCAAAATTCTGCAATCGCCATCGGTGAAGGCTTTCAATGTTGCCTGTTTCTCAGTTGTTTTCATTCGCCCGTGCAAGCCAAGCACCTTTTCATTTGGAAAACGTTTGGCAAGCCCCTCTCGCCTTTGATCGACGGATGCACCATCTTCCTCTTCATCAATTCGCGGTACAATCCAGTAAATACGCCCACCACGATGGTCCGCACCTTCATCAAGAATTCGCTGCATACCTTCTGCCAGTTTGCCCATTCGCTGTTGAGCAAGCACCCGTGTTTCCACAGGTTTACGTCCGGGAGGCATGCCATACATCACACTTAGATTAAGGTCACCATAGAGAGAAAGCGCCAGTGAACGTGGGATAGGCGTGGCAGTCATGCCCAATAGATGTATGGCTGCGTCTGTTTTTTTATCGTTCTTTTCCGAAAGTGCCCAGCGCTGCTTCACGCCAAATCTGTGTTGTTCATCCACCAATGCCAGCTTAAGCGATGCAAACTGAACATCTTCAGTGATCAAAGCATGGGTACCAACTACACATGTCAAAGAACCTTCCATCAAACCTTGCAAAAGTTTTTTTCGTTCGCCTGCCTTGGTGCTACCTGTTAATAATCCCACACTCAGACCCAAAGGCTCAAGCAACTCGTTTAATGTCTGATGGTGTTGCAATGCCAGTACTTCAGTCGGTGCCATCAGTGCTGATTGAAATCCGCTCCCGGCAGCTTTCACCATTGCCAATGCTGCAAGCCATGTCTTGCCTGCGCCCACATCACCCTGCAAAAGACGGTGCATTCTTTTACCTGACAGAAGGTCTGTTGAAATTTCCTGCCAGGCCTGCTGCTGTGCATCCGTTAACGGATAAGGAAAAGAGCAAATCAGCTTCTTCTCTAACAGATCATCGTGAAACACCTCAGCGGGTACTTCCGCCTCTCTCTTTTTCTCCTGCATCAACTGTAGATAAATGAGTAGCTCTTCCAGCTTTACGCGCTGATGCGATGTTTCAAATGCATCACAGTGAATACCTTCTTCCCCCGGTTGATGGATCGACATGATCGCCTGTCGCAAAGAGGGGTAATTTGGCAATACTGAATCCAATCGTGAACTTGCACCGACAGGCATGAGCGTAAGGATATGTTGAATCATCGTTCCGATACGTTTACCGCTTAAGCCTGCCAATGCGGCATAAACCGGATGCCAGCCTGGAACAAATTTTTCCGGTAATATCCATTCAGGGTGACTCATCTGTAATCGTCCACCCCAACGCTCGGGCACACCACGCACAGAAATTTCCCTTCCTTCGCTCAACCGCGCATCTGTCATCATATAACCGGAATGAAAAAAATTCAGGGTCATACGCGCGCCATCATCATCCAATGTAATCGTTATCTGTCGATTCCTACCAAATCCACGCGCATTTTTATTAATAATTCGGGCTTGAATTCTTGCCTCGACACCCTCCTCAAGCTGTTTGATTTTAATGGTCTCACGATCATCAGTGTATTTTTTTGGAAGATGCAAAAGCAAATCCCCTAAATTTTCAATGCCACGCAAATGAAAGCGCTTCTCAATCACACTGCCAACGCCAGGCAGAAGACTCACTGGTTTTGATAAAAATGAATACACGCACACATCTTGGCAAAGCGATCCCGGTGACTCAACCTTTACGAATGATGCTCCAACGCATGACTAACGATTCTGCCATCCAAAACAACCAGTTCCTGTATGAAACGTGGTGATCAGAGTGCCGCTTAAAGTTGTAACCTTTACACTTGAACGCAATCGTTTTGAAACGCAAACTCGTCACAATGGTTCCACCGTAAAGTCCATCTCTCCTGATTAGTACTTGATTATATATTTGAAATCCTTAAAGTGCGATCCGCAAATACGGAGGTTATACCATGGCAAAGCGTTGTGAAGTTTGTGGAAAAGGGCCAATGAGTGGCAATAATGTCAGTCATGCTCACAATACAACCCGTCGTCGTTTTCTGCCGAACCTGAAAAGTGTTCGTGCTTTGATTTCTGGTCACGCTAAGAAAATTCGTGTTTGCACAAGCTGCCTGCGTTCAGGCAAGGTTGAAAAAGCAGCCTAAACGCTACCAATCATTTTAAAAGCGCTCGCCTGGCAACAAGCGGGCGCTTTTTTTATTTTAACGGATCACAGATTTAAACAATCCATCTCGACCATAAAAAAACATTATCGACAACCTGTTGAAATCATCTGGGCGAAACAGGCCAGATAAAACAATTTAACAAATCACCAAAATTAGATCATCTGATTCAACGATCAGTTGTTAGCCCTTGCAATCAGATCTATTTCAACTTTTGCACCTAAAGGAAGGGCGGCCACAGCGACTGTAGCCCTCGCAGGGCGATGTTCACCGAGCCAATCGGCATAAATCCCGTTCACAAGCGGAAAGTCACCCATATCCGTTAAGTAAATGTTTACCTTGATAATGTCTGAAACCGTTGCACCTGCTGCCTTGAGAACCGCTGACAGGTTTTTTGTGACTTGCAACGCCTGTGATTCAACATCATCACCGACAAGCTCTCCCTTTTCAGGTAGCAGACCAATTTGACCCGATGTATACAATAAGCCTGCGTGGCGCATCGCCTGACTGTATGCACCCACTGCTTTAGGTGCATCATCGCTATGGATGATCTGAATATCATTCATCTTATTCATTCTCTTTATCCTTCACTGTTTGAGTTTTAAACAGATTACGTTTACCAAATGAGACCATACCCTTGATTGCTGCGCCAATGCCCCTGTTTGATATCTTATGCCCAAGGCCTGTCTGATTACGCCTGCTTACCCTCACAACGCCTTCCAGCACCTTAATATGACGCAGCACCGCTGCCAGATGTTTTCTATCTTCAACTTCCACCAATATTTTTAGCCGGCTCATAGCACCAATACGCTGTTCAATTTTCAAATCTTCAATATTAGCGTGCGCATTGGAAATAGCTGATGAAATGTGTGCCAGCATACCCCTGCGATTATAATTTTTCACCTCAATACCGGTTGGATACAATTGGTCTTTTTCTGATTTCCAATTCACCCCAATCCACTGATTGTTTGCGACTTTAGGGATCAACTTACAATCGCGATGATGAATAATCATGCCCTTGCCTGACTCAAAATAACCAAGAACCGGATCATCAGGAATCGGATGACAACAATCTGCCGCCCGCATAAGCGAGTGACTTAGACCTTTGAGGAACAACGGTTTGGTTGAATCCTGATCAACGACTTTCAGCAAGCCTTCCAAAGGAATTTCGCCCCGCCCCAGTTTTTCCTTTAGCTCATCCATATTTGCACATTCCAATGCATCAAAATCCTTAATTAATAGCTCACCATCTCCAAACGAATCCTGCAAAATCTTTTCGCCAATTCTGATACTTGCATCACGTTCCTGTCGCCTGAACCACTGCCGGATCGCCTGTCTTGCTTTGGGTGTTTTCACATATCGAATCCATTGACGGCTTGGTGTCTGATCCGGACTGGTCAGAACCTCAATCTGGTCCCCATTTCTGATGCGTGCTTGAAAATCCGCAATCTCACCGTTGATACGGACACCCATGCAATGATGTCCTACATCTGTATGCACCGCGTAAGCAAAATCAAGTGGTCTTGCGCCACGTGGCAAAGCATAAATATCACCATCCCTGCTAAATACATACACTTCCTGCACAAACAAATCGAGCCGGGCACTTTCCATAAATTCGCCCGGATTGTCTGTTTCCTGAAGCAGTTCGGTCAATTGTTTCAACCACTGAAAATGTTTGCGATCATCATCTTTGATCGAGCCATCTTTGTAGAGCCAATGCGCAGCAACGCCATCTTCAGCATAACTATGCATCGATTCCGTACGAATTTGCATCTCAATACGATGATTTTCAGGCCCAATCACCGAAGTGTGCAGGGATTGATAACCATTCGGTTTAGGCAGCGCGATATAATCTTTAAAACGCCCCGGAACGGGTCTGTAAAGGCTATGAATCATACCGAGTGTGTGGTAACAAATAGGGGTATCTTCAACAATGATTCTAAATGCAATCAGATCATAAATTTCACTAAAATCAACATGTTTACGCTGCATTTTATCATGGATACTGTAGAGATGTTTCATACGACCATAAACTTTGGCCTTGATACCCTGTCGATCCAATGCCTCCTGCAAAACACCTTCCAGTCGACTACGGGTCTCGTGCAGAAGATCAAGCTTCTCCTTCATCTGGCTCACTACAAACTGATAAGCTTCAGATTCCAGATGTGAAAAAGCCAAATCCTCCATTTCCTGTTTGATCCAGTGAATACCAAGCCTGTGTGCAAGCGGCGCGTAGAGCTGCATGGTCTCTTCAGAAATATATTTCCTTTTCTCTTCCCGCATAAAACCAAGCGTACGCATGTTATGCAGACGATCAGCCAACTTCACCAGCAAAACACGAAGATCTTTTGCGGTGGCAAGAATCATTTTTCGGAAATTTTCAGCCTGTTTATGCTCAAAGGAGTGAAACTGGATCTGGCCAATCTTGGTCACACCATCGACCAATCGAGCCACCTCATCACCAAATCGATCTTGAATATCATCCAGTGTAATATGGGTATCTTCAACGGTATCGTGAAGAAGCGCTGTAACAATAGTATGAACATCCAACCGCAAACTGGCGAGAATATAGGCAACAGCCAAAGGATGTGTGATATACAGTTCACCCGAACTTCTGCGTTGATCCTTATGAGCCTGTGCAGCAAACACATAAGCTCTGTTAATCAATTCTACATCGGCTTTTGGCGCATATTGCAGCACCTTTTCTGTAATCTCAAAAATTCGACTCATCGTAAATCAGTTTAACAATAAGTCAGAGAAAAACGAATTGAAAAAAACAAGACATCAATACGAACGATAGATGCGCCGCTAAAACCAGAACTCAACATGAATATTGTGTATGTAAAAAGAAACCAAGGTGCTTATCCTGATCTAAATTCGAAGCATATGAATACACTGCTTCAGACTTTTCAAAGACAACGTGAAAAACAGAGTAAACGTTACTCAACCTCATCTTCAAAAGAAGCAGCTTCCAAACGCAAACGTTCCTGCTCATCCATCTCAAAAAGACCTTCCCAGCTGATATAACCCTCACCCATCTCTTTCAGGGCCTGAACAGCATGTTTATGATCCCCTTCATTTTCAAGCAGTGGAGGCATGCCATTAAGCAACTGCCGGGCACGTTTTGATGCCAGTAAAACCATCTCAAAACGGTTTGGGTAGTAACGAATACAATCTTCAATAGTTACGCGTGCCATGTGCTATAACCTCCAGTTATTGCTGGCCAGCATATCAAGCATAAAAAAAATGTCACGAACGATTATTTGCAAATGCATTTGCATAAACCAGACAAAGTTCATCCAATGCCTGATCAAAATCATCGTTCACAATCTGGTAGTGGGCTTCATTTGCATGCGTCATCTCACTTTCAGCCGCAGCCACTCGCCTTTCAACAACCAAAACATCATCCTGCCCTCTGGATGTTAATCTGACTTTTAATGCTTCAATGGAAGGAGGCAGTATGAAAATACGGCATGCATCCTGTATGACCTTTGCCACCTGTGCCGCACCCTGCCAATCAATCTCAAGTAGAATATCACGACCCTTTTCCAAAGCGGCTTCCACATCAGATTTGCGTGTACCATAAAGGTTTCCATGCACATTTGCCCACTCTAAAAATGCATTTGAATCAACCTGTTTCTCGAATTCACTGCGATCCAGAAAATGATATTCAACGCCCTCTTTTTCACCCGGACGCGGTGTTCTTGTTGTACATGAGATACTCAAACAGAGATTTGGGCTTTTTTTGAGTAATGCATCACATAAGCTTGATTTTCCACTACCCGAAGGACCTGAAACAATAAAAAGACTGCCCGTTGTTTGAGTTGCGATTTGAGTCGGCATTTATGCAGCCTTACCTGTCAGTATATTATATTTGTCCATCAGTTCAGTTTTGGATTCAGGCCGATCAGGATCAAGCGGAATACAATCAACGGGGCACACCAATTGACACTGCGGTTCATCAAAATGTCCCACACATTCAGTGCATCGATTTGAATCAATTTCATAGATTTCTTCACCTTCATAAATCGCTTCATTTGGGCATTCAGGTTCGCACACTGCACAGTTAATACAGTCATCCGTAATGATTAAAGCCATTGGCTATCAACCTCGTTCATTTTCAAATAATTTAACTTTTTATTTCTCTTCCGATCCATCATCCAGTTTATCCATCGGGTTGCTCTATCTGAGTTCGCCTTCAAGCTCCTGATCAAGCTCACCGCTGCGCAACTTGTCTAGGTATTCTTTAAGCGCATCGGATACTTTCCCCTGTAATAAATATAGTGCAATAAGATTTGGAAATGCCATCGAGAGTAATAATAAATCACTAAAATCCAGAATGTTCCCCGCACTCACAAACGATGCCAAAACAATAAACACTAGAAATATCACACGATAAACCATCGAAAATTTCTCGCCAAAAACATACGTCCAGCAGCGTTCACCATAATACGACCATGAAATCATCGTACTATAAGCAAACAGAACCACTGAAACGGAAAGAATCATTGGAAACCATGAAATCACGGAGCCAAAAGCTGCCGCAGTCAGTGCCGCACCCTGCTTTGCCTCCACCAAAAGCGCATGTTCCGGTGCGTTATAAACCCCTGTGATAACAATCACCAGTGCTGTCATCGTACAGATTACAATCGTATCGATGAACGGTTCATATAATGCCACAAAACCCTGACGCACAGGATATTTCACCGATGCGGCTGAATGTGCAATTGCCGCAGAACCAATGCCCGCCTCACTGGAAAACGCAGCCCGTTTAAAACCTTGCACAATCACACCAATGAGGCCGCCGATACCCGCTTCCAGTGAAAATGCACCATGCCAAATCACTGAAAAAGCCTCTGGAAGCACCGCAATATTAGAAATAATAATCCAAATACAGGCAGAGAGATAAAGAATCACCATCGTAGGCACAATGGCTTCCGCAGCATGTGCAATACGACGAATCCCGCCAATAATAACCACCCCAACAGCGATTGCCATACAGACACCAAATACCCAGCGCATATCATCCGCAAAACCTAACTCCTGCTGTACAGCGCCCATCGCCTGCGACACCTGAAAGGCATTGCCACCACCCAGCGATGCACCAATACAAAGAATGGCAAACAACATCGCAAGAATCTTCCCGATGGGTGCCATGCCTTTTTCAGCAAAACCTTTGGAAAGATATTCCATGGCCCCACCCATGATGCGTCCATCCGAGCGAAATTCACGATACATCTGACCCAGTGTCACTTCAGTAAATTTGGCTGTCATGCCAAAAAAACCAGCCACAATCATCCAGATAATGGCGCCCGGTCCTCCAAGAATAATAGCAATAGCAACACCCGCGATATTACCCAAACCCACAGTCGCAGAAAGTGCCGTTGTCAGCGCCTGAAAAGGTGTCACTTCACCTTTGGCATCTGGCGCATGGTATTTCCCACGAATAATTTGAAAAGCATGTCCCATCATTCTAAGATTAATAAATCCAAAACGAATCGTGAGATAAACAGCGCCCACAATCAGCCAACCCACAATAAATGGCATCTCTCCATAACCTTCGGGTAAAACATTATAAAACAACACACTGCCCAACTGCTCATTCACGTGACCAAAAAGATCGTCCATGCCATTTTCAGCGGCCAGAGCAGAAGCTGGTGCAACCATATTGGCTAAAAAAAATATAAATATTGCGATATGTTTCATATCTACTCTCCAGACTATCGGCAATTCTGTAAACAACGCGATTAATTCCTACATCAATCCATCTTCCTAGATTTATAATCATTAATCAGCCCATTTGTTGAACTATCATGACTTGTAATCACTTCATCCAGCATCAGTTCAGGCAGAATTTTTTTAGCCAGCTGCTTGCCAAGCTCAACACCCCACTGATCAAAAGCATTCACATTCCAGATAACGCTCTGCACATAAATTTTATGTTCATACATGGCAATCAAAGCACCCAGTGTTTCAGGCAACAGCTTCTGGAATAAAATGGAATTGGACGGTTTATTACCGGGAAATACTTTATGAGGTAACAATGCTTCCAAAGCATCGCCACTCAAACCTTCTTCCCTTAACTCAGCACGTACTTGATCTTCGTTCTTACCCAGCATTAATGCCTCAGTCTGTGCAAAAAAGTTCGACAATAACAGTGTATGGTGCTGCCCAATCGGATTTTTTGTATCAATTGGTGCCAAAAAGTCTGTCGGAATCAGTTTTGTTCCCTGATGTATAAGCTGGTAAAATGCATGTTGGCCATTGGTACCCGGTTCACCCCAGATGATCGGCCCGGTCGAATAATCCACCCTCTCGCCACCACGGGTCACCCGCTTACCATTACTTTCCATGTCTGCCTGCTGAAAATAAGCCGGAAAACGATGCATATATTGATCATAAGGCAGCATTGCATGTGAATCGGCTTCAAAAAAATTATTATACCAGACACCAAGCAATGCCAGAATCACAGGTATGTTTTTTTCAAAAGCAGTGCTACGGAAATGTTCATCCATATCATGTGCACCAGACAGCAGTTTTTCAAAATTATTCATGCCAACATAGAGCGCAATGGAGAGTCCAACCGCACTCCATAACGAATAACGTCCCCCAACCCAATCCCAAAACTCAAACATATGGTCGCCATCAATACCAAAGCTCTGCACAGCTTTGGTATTTGTAGAAACGGCTACAAAATGTTTGGCAACTGCCGCCTTAGTGCCGCCATGGGTCAAAAACCAGTCTCGTGCCGTTTTGGCGTTGGTAATAGTCTCCTGTGTGGTAAACGATTTGGACGCAATCACAAACAGCGTACTTTCACGCGAGAGACCTTTCAGTGTCTCAATCATTTGTGTGCCATCCACATTGGATACAAAATGGACATTCAGACCATCTTTTGCAAAAGGTTTCAAAGCTTCACAGACCATGACCGGCCCGAGATCTGACCCACCGATACCAATATTCACAATATCCGTGATTCGTTTACCTGTGTAACCCAACCACTGTCCACTGCGAACTTTCTCCGTAAAAACCCGCATGCGAGCTAGAACATCATTCACGGCTGGCATCACATCGGTGCCATCAACCTCAATCGGCCGATTCGAACGGTTGCGAAGTGCCACATGCAACACAGAACGATCCTCGGTTGTGTTAATCTTCTCCCCTGCAAACATGCGATCGATGGCATGTTTTAAGCCCACCTCTTTTGCAAGTTCAAAAAGAAGCCTCATCGTCTCTTTATCCACTCTGTTTTTGGAATAATCCAATAGTATATCTTTAAACCGAATGGAGAATGTATTAAAACGTTCTGAATCTTCCTGAAACATATCCCGCATATGGATGCCAGACATCTGCTGGTAGTGTGCTGACAATGCACTCCAGGCCGCTGACTGTGTCAATTCGGACATGGTTTCCCTCCATAGAAACAATAAATGATCATAAAATATCGGGGAGACCCGAACGGCATCAAGTTAAGTGAACCTAATGCGCCTCTAATAGTGTGGTGGTATGGTTTCGGTGAGCAGTTCTTTCACCATATAAGCTTTTAACTCGCCATCAATGCCTTTTAACGGAACCGGTGGCAATACTTCACAATTCGCCTTACCACTCAGCCGTGCAAGCGTATTTTCACTGATGATGACCTGCCCTGATTTCGCCATATCAGTTAACCGGGATGCTACATTCACAGCATCACCGATACAGGTGTACTGCATGGTTTGGCTGGACCCAATCGAACCCACCACCACCTCACCGGAATTAATGCCAACACCAATTTGAATTTTATCATCACCATGGCGTTCACGATCAATGTTGAACCGTTCAAGCGCAGCCTGCATCTCCAGCGCACAGGCAACCGCTTTATCAGCAGCATCTTCCATATCAACAGGTGCGCCAAACAACACCATAACCTCATCACCGATATATTTATCGACCGTACCACCATGTTTAAACACCACATCAACCACCATCTCGAAATAGCGGTTAAGCATCGCAACAATATGTGTTGCTTCAGAACGGTGCGCCATGGCTGTGAAACCGCGAATATCTGCAAATAAAATCGTGATTTCCCGAAGCTCCCCACCCTTTTCCAGTTTCACCTTTCCACTCATCACCTGTTCCACCACACTGGGGGATAACAGACGTTCAAACTGAGCTTTACTACGCGCTTCCAACTCAATTTTTTTCAATAACTGAGCATTGGCAACAGCCATCGCAACATAACGGACAATACCAGTGAGCAACTGCAAATCTTTGCGTGTAAAACTGGATTGTCCTTTTTGACTATCCAGATGTACAACACCAAAAAATTCTCCGTCATGCATAATCGGGGCACACAACACCGAACGAATACCCTGCATAATCAATGAAGATGAGTGCGAAAAACGTTCATCATTACGGGGATCTGATAATAACACCGCCGTTTTTGATTCCCGCACTTCATTCAAAATAGATTCAGACACACTGACCCTGTCTTCAGCGCCATCGATCGTACGAACCACCTTAGGCATCAACTCTCCGGTTGATACATTTGCCAGTAAAATCACACAGCGATCTGCATGAAAAATACGCAACAGCTCATTGGAAACCTTCTCAAGCACTGAGGAAAGACTATTATCCAAACCAATATTTTGTAAAAGTTCGTGACCAAGGCGCAGTTTTTCATAATCCACACGTAACAGACTGATATCCATCATTGCCGCTTCAGGAAGAAACTCTTCGACACTGGCCACTGCAATCCGATCGTGTACGGTGTTTGTACTGTCTCCCAAAACATGAGAAATATTAACCAGCTTCGCCAGTCTTTCTTCCTCAGACTCTGCATAAAACGTCAGCGTAATCTTGCCCAGCGTCAGTACATCGCCATCCTGAAATTTGTGTTTATGAATGTGAATGCCGTCCAAGAAAGATCCATTTGAACTATCAAGATCTTCATAAACGTAGTGCCCACCGACTTTGTGGATGATCGCATGTTTTTTAGAAACCATAGGATCATGCAAACAAATTGTGCTGCGAGGATGTCGCCCAATCGTAGCTGTACCTTCAATAAAGTGATCATGTTCACCATTTTTATCACGCACAACGATCTTTGACATCATCATACACTAGCTTAAATCTTATAAACCTGACAAATATTTGTTGTTTGTTAGTATACCAGCCACCGATTCAGATGCTCATCCGGGAGATGAGCAAAGCACACGTAGGGGAGCATAAGTGGTCAGGTTAAACATTGTTTTTATTGCATCAGAAGCCAGTCCTCTGGCAAAGACAGGCGGCCTCGCTGATGTCGTTGGCTCTCTGCCCCATGCACTGAAAAAACTTGGTCATCAGGTTACGGTGATCCTCCCTTTCTATCGGCAACATATTGCCAAGGCAGGCGTTAAAGTCAGTCCGATGCATATGAATGTTGAACTATGGGCCGATGGCGTTCAGCGACATTGCCCTCTGCACAAAACAAAAGTGAATGGCCTCAATTTTATTCTGGTGGAACAGGATGATCTTTTTGCTCGGAATGAACTTTATGGCCCACCAGGCGGTGCCTATGAAGATAATTTACTCCGATATATGATCTTTGATCGTGTGGCACTTGAAGCCGCCTCGAAACTCACAAAAAAAGTCGATATCATTCATTGTCATGACTGGCAAACCGGAATGATTCCACTACTGCTGAAAACCCAGTATCAGCACTACCCAAAAATTGCCAAAGCAAAAAGTCTGTTCACTATTCACAATCTGGCTTATCAAGGTAATTTTCCGGCAGACTGGTTACACAGGCTCGCCATCCCATCCCACCACTTTCACTCCGGTGGTTTTGAGTTTCACGGCCAGATCAATTGCATGAAGGCAGGCATTGAATCAGCTGATGTAATCACCACGGTCAGCCCATCGTATGCCAAAGAGATTCTCACCCCTGAATATGGCTGTGACCTTGAAGGTTTTTTGAGTGTTCATAGCAAAAAACTCTCCGGCATTGTCAATGGTCTCCATGTGGATGAGTGGAATCCAACATCCGATACCAAAATTCAGGCCAACTTCGGCCCCGAAAACCCTGTGGGCAAGCGAAAGTGCAAACAGGCATTACAAACGCTGTGCGGATTCAAAGTTGCCAAAGACATCCCACTTCTAACATTGATTTCCAGACTGGCAGAGCAAAAAGGCATTGATCTCATGATTGCCAATATTGAATCATGGATCAAACGTGGTTATCAACTGGCCGTGCTTGGCTCCGGTGATCCCCATTATGAACAAACTTTGCAACAGCTAAGTCAGAAACATCCTGGGCAGTTCTATTTTCACTGTGGGTTTGATGAATCACTGGCCAGAAAGATCTACGCAGGTGGCGATATTTTTCTCATGCCATCACGTTTTGAACCCTGCGGGCTTGGACAACTGATGGGTATGCGTTATGGCAGCGTTCCCGTGGTCCGTGCCACCGGTGGCCTCAAAGACACTGTGACCGATTACAACACATGCAAAACCCGAGCTACAGGTATTCATTTTAACAAAGCAACGCCTGAAGCTTTTGATGCTGCACTGGAAACCGCCATCTCGCTCTACCGCATACCACGCACCTGGTCGCGCATTCGTTCCAACGCGCTCAAACGTGATTCATCATGGGATGCCTCTGCCAGCAGTTATCTTGAACTTTACGAGGCTTTGATCAGCCAATGAGTCTCATTCTTGCAGCAGATATTGGCGGCACAAACATTCGTGCGGCCATCATCACCCCTCAAGGTAAAATCACAGAAGCTGTGCGCACTCAAATCAGCCTTGATGACAGAAATATTTCAGAAAATGATCTAATGATACACTTAACATCATTTTTTAATGAAATTATTCAAAAAAATACTGATATTGAGGCTATTGGCATCGGTTTTCCCGGATTTTTCCTTGGAAATTCCGGTTTTTTAATATCATCACCCAACCTTCCGAAATTAAAAAACGTTGAACTTGCATCCCGTCTCTCAAACAATCTGAATATGCCAGTATCGATTCAAAATGATGCACTCTGTGCAGCCATGGGTGAACAGCGTCATGGTGCAGGGCAAGGCAAACAAAACCTTCTACATCTCACACTTGGCACAGGCATTGGCGGCGGCCTGATTCTGAATGACGCCCCCTATACCGGTGAAAATGGTATGGCGATGGAATTTGGGCATCTGCGAGTCGCCCATGATGATCAGGCTCGAAGCTGTGGATGTGGCGGCTTCGGATGTGTTGAAAGTTATGCATCTGCAACGGCAATCACTGAGCAATATTTTGAAAATACTCAAATCCGTATCAATGCAAAAGAGATTTATGAGAAAGCCTGTCACGGCGATTTAATTGCCAAAGATATCATTGAACATTCAGGCCACTACCTTGGCATCGCACTCGCTGAAGCTATCAAACTGCTTGATGTGCACAGCGTCAGCATCAGTGGTGGCCTCACAGGCGCATGGGAACTGCTTCACCCAAACTTAATACAGTCATTAAACGCCAATCTGATCCCACCCCTTCAAGGTAAAATCAGTGTATTAAAATCCACTCTGAATGATAACGCCGGTTTGCTTGGCGCTGCCGCGCTGGTTTCCTGCTCCTCCTGATGCAAACAACCATGAAAAAAATTATCACCTGTAACGTAAATGGCATCCGCGCAGCAACAAAAAAAGGCTTCTGGCCATGGTTTGGCGCGCAGAGGGCAGACCTTCTTTGTCTGCAAGAGCTAAAAGCACATGAACACCAGATTCCTGAAGAGGCAAAACCTGAGGGTTATCACTGCTTTTATCACTTTGCTGAAAAACCGGGTTATTCCGGCGTTGCGCTATATAGCAGAGAAAAACCGGATGCGGTGCATATTGGCCTGACTTCCATTGATCCAGAGACAAATTGGAGCGATATGGATGCCGAAGGACGTTTTATTCAAGCCGATTTTGGTAATTTGTCGGTGATCAGCAGCTATTTTCCTTCCGGGTCAAGCTCACCGGAACGGCAAGCCATCAAAATGACTTTTCTGGAACGCATCCTGCCTTTGTTCATCCGCTTAAAAAAATCAGGTCGTGAACTGATTATCTGTGGTGATATCAATATCGCACACCAGAATATTGATCTAAAAAACTGGCGCGGAAATCAAAAAAACTCAGGTTTCTTGCCCGAAGAACGTGCCTGGCTCAATGCCTGGTTACATGCAGGTTTTGTTGACCCTTTCCGTACACTGTACCCGGAAAAGGAGCAATATTCCTGGTGGTCAAATCGTGGTAAAGCCCGCGAAAACAATGTGGGCTGGCGCATCGATTACCATATCTGCACGCCAGAAATAGCCACACAATTCAACGATATCTCTATCTATACCGAAAGCTGGTTTTCAGATCACGCGCCTGTCATTGCCACACTGAATCGTTAAACATGTCGGAGCATCGTTCCTATAACATCCCGACAGATTCAATTTCAATCGAATATGAGATCAAACGCAGTCGATTTATCGCAGACGTTGCTCATATCACCAGCAAGCAGGAAGCAATGGCATTCATTCAGCAGGTACGCAATCACTATCCCGATGCCCGCCATCATTGCTGGGCTTATATTGCAGGGCATCCTGTTGAATCCATTGAACGGGGTATGTCTGATGATGGTGAACCTCAAGGCACAGCCGGAAAACCAATGCTAAACGTACTCCAGCATAAAAAAGTCGGCGAAATCATCATTGTCATCAGTCGCTATTTTGGTGGCATCAAACTCGGTGCTGGCGGCCTTGTGCGTGCTTATTCACATGCCTCCCAGCTTGCCATGGATGCCCTGCCACTCAAGCAACTCATCGCCACAACAACAATCAATCTCACCCTACCCTTCAATATGGAAAACAGTGTTCGGCATCTGCTCGAAAAACATAACGTCAGCATTACAAATTGTGATTATCAGCAGCAAGTGTTTATGCAGGCTGAAGTAGCAAATAATATAAAAAAAGATCTAAAAGATGTGTTAACCAACCTTGGAAGAGGAAAAATAACAATAATCTTTCCAAAGGAAAGTGAATAAATCAAAAAACACCCTCATTTTTTATTCTATTAAAAACACTAAAATTCAAATTCCATATTAAACTTGAAATCGCCGTATTCAACACCTTCATGGGTGTCCATTAACCAGCCAAAAGCTATCTCAACACCATCAAAAATCTCATATTCCAACACAGGGCCAATAAGATGCGTTTGCCGGGAAAATTGAATATTATTGAGGGCACCAAATGATCCGTAAGCCTCTATTCCCAGCTCCAGTCCCAAATCCATTTTGTATCGTGAACGCCATGCATAATCCATCACGGTTGATGTTGTTGTCCCCCACAGGGGCTGTTTAAATATCAGGTTAAATGTGTGTTTCCATTGTTCAACAGGTTTCTCCAATAGAAGTTTCACTTCCAAAACATCCGGTTTGGCAAGCCTTGGAGCAGCCCAGATATATTCAATATAGAGTCCGGTATCCACCCAATAACGCCCTGATTCAGTAAGCTGGACAATATTCACCCATTTAGCCTGCGTATATTTTAGCTGGCTTCCCGGTTGTTTTTCATAGACACCGTAAATACCGGAGCGCCAGTTGTCGGTAATCCCATAAGAGACTTCCACCTGATGTTTTCCTTTACCGTTTTTAGTAGGGTCTTTGCTGCGGAATATTTCACTCTGTGTTTCGACTTCAACATGACCTTTCTTCACAATCGGTGAAGAGACTTTTTTAGCCAATAACATCGTGGGATACAGTGATAAAGCCAAACTCACTGCCAAAATCGAAATGATAAATCTCATGCCTTCTCTCCTGATGATGCGAAGCACCAGAAGCATTTACCATGCCAACCGCCCGTTACCCGTCTAACAAACTACATGCTTGATTTTGATCTTTTGATTGCCTTACGACCCAAAACGAAAATTGATGGCTTCATACATTGTCCAGGCTTTCATCCAATAGGGAGGACCTATAACTTTTCCAATCTTGTTAATGGCAGTTTCAGACTTGAATCCATAGCTGTTTGAATATCATATGTTTTCACATCAGGCAGAGTAAAACGGATCGACTCAGCATGCAGATAAAGTCTTTCCAAACCCATCTCTAACATGTCATGATTAAATGAGGCATCGCCATATTTAGGGTCTCCAGCAATTGGATAACCGCTGTATCTGGCATGAACCCGAATCTGGTGGGTGCGTCCGGTCATAATTTTCACTCGCATCAAGGTTGCCTGCTTGAATCTCTCAATCGGTGTAAAAAACGAAACCGCATATTTCCCTTTTGGATCAACACAAACAACCCGCTCACCTGATTTGAGTTCATTTTTCATCAAAGCTGCATTGATCTTACGATTTCCACCCTGCCACTGCCCTTTTACCAAAGCCAGATAGTGTTTATGCACACCGCCTTCCTGTTGCTGTTTCTGAAATGCACGCAGAGCGCTGCGACGTTTGGCAATAACAAGACAACCCGAGGTATCACGATCAAGGCGATGGGCAAGCTCTAAATAGGGTGCATCAGGGCGCAGCGCACGCAAACCTTCAATCACACCATAGCTAAGGCCACTACCACCATGCACAGCCATCGCAGAGGGTTTGTTGAGTATCAAAAATCGTGAATCCTCAAAAACAACCGACTGCTGCAAACGTTGAAGACTTTCATCTTTTTGCGTGTTCATTTGTAGCCTTGCGAAGCTTCTTCTTAGAGTTCAACAGGCTCCAGTTTCCAGATATCACGATTATAATCTTCCATTGTTCGATCGGTGGAAAACTTACCACTGTACGCTGTATTAAAGATGCTCATACGCTGCCAAGATTTCTGATCTTTATAGGCTTCAGAAGCCTGCTGCTGAGCATCAACATAAGAACGGAAATCAGCGGCCACAAGCCACGGATCATCGCTGCTACGAATCGCATGGGTGATCGATGCAAACAGACCCGGCTCAAACTGACTGAAATGACCGCATTCCAGCAATTCCATCACACGCCTGAAATCTTCATCTGCAGCAATAACAGCATTCGGATCATAATTTGAATGGGTCTTCTCCACCTCTTCAGCCGTCAAACCAAAGAGGAAGAAATTTTCATCACCCACCTCTTCACGAATTTCAATGTTGGCACCATCCAATGTTCCAATCGTCAAAGCACCATTCATCATAAACTTCATATTGCCAGTGCCTGATGCCTCTTTGCCAGCCGTAGAAATCTGCTCAGAAAGATCCGCAGCCGGACAAATCACTTCCATGGCAGAAACCCGATAGTTCGGAAAAAACACCAGTTTGAGTTTGTCCCCCACATCCGGGTCATTGTTCACCACTTCCGCCACATTATTGATCAGTTTAATGATCTTCTTGGCGATGTAATAGCCCGGTGCAGCCTTGCCACCAATCAAGACACAGCGCGGTGTCCAGTTTTCAGTATCACCACGTTTAATACGATCATATAAGTGGATCACATGCAGCACGTTCAGAAGCTGACGTTTGTATTCGTGAATGCGTTTCACCTGAATATCAAACATCGCATCAGGGTTGAAAACAACAGCACACTCTTCTTCAACAAGCTTGGCCAGCCGCTCTTTGTTTTGGCGTTTACAAGCCACCCACTTTTTACAGAAAGCTGCATCATCGGCATAAGGTACAAGCTGCTTCAACGCATCCAGTTTTGTGATCCACGCATCACCAACTGTATCCGTAATCAGTTGAGACATCGGCTTGTTACACCATGCCATCCAGCGACGCTGAGTCACACCGTTGGTTTTGTTATTAAATTTCTCAGGCCACATGGCGTAGAAATCGGAGAAAAGTCCTCCAACCAGTAGGTCAGAATGCAACTGAGCCACACCATTAACCGAAAAACTGCCCACAATCGCGAGATAGGCCATACGAATCTGCTGTGTCTCCCCCTCTTCGATGATGGACATCCGACGCTGCCGTTCAACGTCACCAGGCCATTTCTTGGCAATGTCAGACAAGAACCGGGCATTAATTTCATAAACGATATCCAGCAAACGTGGCAGCAAACGACCAAACAGGTAAACAGGCCAACGCTCCAGCGCCTCAGGCAAAAGTGTATGATTGGTATAAGCCATGGTTTTGCTCGTAATCGCCCATGCCGCATCCCATTCCAGACGGTATTCATCCATCAAAAGGCGCATCAACTCGGCCACTGAAACGGTCGGGTGTGTATCATTAAGCTGAAAAACATTCTTTTCAGCAAACAGACTAAAATCAACACCATGTTGCTCAACCCACTGACGCAATACATCTTTAATGCTCGCAGAGGCCAGAAAATACTGCTGCCGCAAGCGGAGTTCTTTACCATTTTCACTAGCATCGTTGGGGTAAAGTACCATCGAGATATGTTCAGCTTCATTTTTTGCAGCCACAGATTCCGGATAACTTCCCGCATTGAATTCGCCCAGATCAAACTCATCCGTTGCAGCCGATTTCCACAAACGAAGGGTATTAACACTGCGATTTTTAAATCCGGGAATGGGTGTGTCAAACGGTACCGCCAGCACGTCCTGAGAATCAACCCAACGACTGCGCACCACACCATTTTCATCATGAAAACGTTCGGTGCGACCACCAAAGTGGATGTGCTGTGTATATTCAGGACGCTCAAGTTCCCAGACATTGCCATCTCTCAACCAGTGATCCGGCTCCTCAGCCTGATTCCCATCCACAATGTGTTGACGGAACATGCCATATTCATAACGAATACCATAACCCGTTACGGGCAATTTCAACGTTGCACAGCTATCCACAAAACAGGCTGCCAGACGGCCAAGACCACCATTGCCCAAACCAGCATCATGCTCTTCATCAATCATCTCTTCGAAATCAAGACCGAGATCATGCAGCGCCTTGGTTGCTTGCTCATCCAGACCCAGATTGAGGATTGCATTACCGAGTGCCCTACCCATTAGAAATTCCAATGAGAGATAATAGGCCCGTTTACCACTTTTCATATGATTGGCTTTCTTGGTTAGCTGCCAGCTCTCCATCAAGTGATCCCGGATGGTGTAAGCAAGCGCCTGATATTTGTAATGATTGGAAGAACCTGCGTGATGAACACCCAAGGTGCGCACATAATGGCGCTGAATACCTTTGATCAAACCTTCGCTTGATGTGCTTAACGCAGGCGCATCCATAATATTAAGACGTGTTTCTGTATGTTCTGACATGACCATTCCTATATATGAGAAATAAAATATCTGCACCACGTGATGTCTAACGAGATTAAATCAGGCACACACACTGGTCAAACAGCGATCGCAAATCAATTTACTCATTTGAGAAAAGTTCTTTTTCTCTTAAAGCATCCTTCAACTGGCAAGGTCTCGCTCTCTATTCAGCTTGTCAGCACTGCATTCAACTGCCGTTTATCTTCATGCATGATGGCAACCAACTTCTCCCATGCCTTCTGCGCTGTTTCATGCTGGTCGTCATCACTGCCTGTAAGTGCTGCAAGCTCCTCTGCAAAACTTGTCATTTGCAACACACCCGCTGGCACACCTTTTGGAAACAGGGCTTTGCTACCAAATAACACACACGCATCCACAGCATCAAAACCTGATACATGTTTTACCTGCTGCGCAAAAAAACCGACTTCTTGCAACGGGTTTTTAAATTTTCCTGTTTTATTGTTTTCCACACATGTCCATTCATCGATTTTCTCCCCGCCAAATATATAACCACGGTTTGTTTCAACTTTCATGACAATGATTTTCCCACGTAGCAATATCAAATAATCTACAAACAGATAACCATCGATTCCATCTGCCAAAACGATGTCTTTCTCAACTGCCAGGCTATATCTTTTTATTATTTTTTGTGTCTGGCGTTGATCAGATGTTCTGCGCATATAGATAACCAGTGGTACAGCAAGAAAAATAAGCAGCAGAGCGGCAAACACAGCGATACTCCACGGCATATGAAGATACTGCGTCATGTCATCGACTTCCTTAATCCCATCGTACAAACCCGATAATTTTTTACCACAACTTCCCAGCCAATAAAAACAACGTTATAAAGATGCTGCACTTTGCTCAATCTGTCCCTCGAATCATCGCAGCTTTCAAAGCTTTATCGGCAGGTTTATTACCCAGCCAAACTTCCAACAGCGCATATTGAAAATCAGCGCCAGTAATGAACCCTGCTTTTTTTCCTTTAAGTGTTACAACGGTGTCACCATTTTTCAAAAAGTCGAAGGCAAACAAGTCACCTTTGTGCGCATCAATAAACATCCCGTTAAATTGATTCAACCGATCCTTTAGTGTTGTCTGCTTCGCTTTGGGTTGGTTTTTTTCAAAACCTTCAACCCAGCCATCTACAAGTTTTTCCCGACTCACCTCATCATAAAGAAACGTCATCGTAAGCCGTTTTGGCCCGGCACTCTTCAGTACCTGCTCAACCGTTGTTGCTTTGTTGGGCAAATAAAGTGCGCCCACGTAAATATCAAAAAAGAATTTGGTCCGAACACCGGCCCCATTGAGATGCAGCGTTTTCCCGACCACAACAACCTGCTCTGGTACTGTGATACCTTCGACTTCGGCTGCCAATGCCGACACTGTGAAAAATGTCGTACACATCGCTATGATTAAATATTTTTTCATCATCAAGCCTCTCATTCCTCTTAATGCATGGCTAAAAGAACAATCACAAACGTCGAGGAATTTTCCCTTCAATCACCGATCAGCCAACCCGTTCATTGACCAGCTCATCAACTGCCCATCGATCTGCCCATGAATCCATCAAACATCCCATAAATCAATCTGCGGGAGTCACCCGAAAGATCCCTGCATCAATCGATACCACACTTACCTTTTTTCCTGCATCAATCGTTTCCACACCCGCTTTATCAGCCACTTCAACTCGCCACTCCACGCCTGAAAAACGGGTGGTTCCCGGTTTGCTCACACTGATGCTTTCATCCAGACGAAACTGATGACCAATAAGATCACTGGTTGGCTCAGGAATCACATCACCAACGCCCTGAAAATTCTTGAGCGGTTTCCACAAAGCAAGCGCACTTGCCGCGGTGGTCACCGCAAAGCAGGCAATGCCTGCAATCCATGTATGCGGAACAATCCCAAGCCAGATCAGGCCTCCCGTAGCGAGCGCACCAATGCCAGCAAAAAGCAATACGCCTGAAGCAAGACCAAATGCCAGCACCTCAACAGCCAATATAACAAAACCCGCAGTCACCCAAAAAGCCGCCTGATGTTCATTAAAATATTCAATCAGCATCAACTACGCCTTGCTTGTGGTAAATGCATCGCTTTTGTTCATTGCGCTCACAATCGCCACGGCTTCTGCCACTGTATTTCCCGCCTCACTGGATTGCCCATCCATCAGTACCACAGTGGACTGCTTGGCAATCTGATATTTGGCGCCAATCGCCTGCGTTGCCAGATCAAGCTGTACGGCTTTTTGCCCTTCAGATGTCGCAGCCGCTTCACCCACGGTTCTGAGTGCCATTGCTTTGGCTTGCGCAACCAGTTCAATCGCACCCGCCTCACCCTGCGCGCTCAAAATCTGCTCTGCTCTGTCAGCCTCAGCAGCGAGAACCTTCGATTGTTTATCACCCTCCGCCACATTGATCGCCGCCTGACGTTCGCCTTCAGACTCCAGAATTGCAGCACGTTTCTCACGCTCAGCTTTCATCTGTCGTTCCATTGCTTCCAACACGCTGCGTGGTGGGTTGATGTCTTTAATTTCATAACGAAGCACCTGCACACCCCAGGGTTGCGCTGCTTCATTAATCGCATTTACAATTGCTGTGTTTAGTGTGTCCCGCTCTTCAAAAGTTCGATCCAGTTCAATTTTGCCGATTTCAGAACGCATCGTCGTCTGCGCCAACTGAGTCACGGCAAACACATAGTCCTCCACGCCATAACTGGCTTTGTAAGGATCAACCACCTTAAGATAAAGCACACCATCCACCGTCAGGCTGATATTATCACGGGTAATTGCACCCTGACTCGGTACATCCACCGCCTGCTCCTTCAGCGTCCGGTCATAAGCAATACGATCAATGAACGGAACAATAAAATTCAGCCCTGCTATCAATGATGTGTTAAATTTACCAAATCGTTCGATCACAATGGCTCGGTTTTGTGGAACAAATTTGACCGAAGACCTTAAAAACACCACCACAATGACTGCCAAACCTGCCCAAAAGCTGAACAAAACACTGAAAATTCCCTCAATAAGACCTGTATCCATCTGTTTCCCCTGTGAAATATTATTTTTGATCGTATGTGAAAGTTACCATCACGCCCGTAAACGTTTTTTTTACCATAGATCATTTTTCAGTTTACCAAAGTATATCCAGATTCGACGCTTGGCAAGCGAAGGATGATGCAGATAATATAAACAAGCAGACCTCCAAAAAGCAGAATACTTTTATTCCATAGTTCTCTAAGCTGGCCCCAACCATGGAATATTTTAGTGAATGGGGCATCACAGCCCTCTCAGACATAAACACACATTTTGATTGGATTGCCGGGCTGGTGCTTACCATCAATATCATCCTGTTAATCTTTGCAAAACACATCATCCGACTTGTGCATCAGGGCAAAGAGGATAAACCCGCGTTCACATGGAAATTGCGTACCTTTCGTGGGCTGAACCTGCTCATCATCATCGGTTATTTCTATTTCAACGTCTATTCGCATGAGATCGACTATGGTCCAGGCATCCGAATTGTTGCCATATTGGCCCTTCTCTACATCGCCTACCTCACCATGTATATCTCACATTATCTGATTCTGCGCCGTTTTGGTCGCGCCCGTGAATCTGCCGGAGAGATACGCTATATCGACACCTACAACTCGCGATTATTAAGCATTCTGAGCAATGTTTTCATCTCGATCATAGCCCTGATCTCGATCATTCGCCTGCTCGGTTTTGAAACACTGCTTGAAGCCGGTGGCGTGATTGGTTTTATCGGTGTCTTTCTAGCTTTGACCCAAAATTCATGGGCACCCGATATTTTCAGCGGTCTCATTATTCTAAATAGTGATATCCTAAAAGAGGGTGATGTTATCGAGCTGCACAATGGTGATAAAATCATCGGTGAAGTTTTCCGCACAAAGATTTTTCATACTGAAGTACTCAACCTGATCAATAACCATCGTATTCTTATCCGCAATGCACGTCTGCGCGATTATGCCATTCACAATCTCTCCAAATTTGCATCCGCCAAAGGTTTGAGAGAATGCCTGCGTTTCAAGATTGGTTATGATCATAGCATCGCCAAAGTACGCAGTATGCTTGAAGCTGCGTACACCACCGTCTCAGAGGCCACAGAAATCGCCATTGAAGGACAATACGCTTCAGAGATCGGCATCACCGATACCGGTGATCATGCAGTCGAATGGAGTGTATTCTACTATACCAAAGCAGTCGGAAATATTCTTAAAACTCGCCAACAGATGCGCGAAGCCTTTCTCGAAATATCACAGGCACACGACATTTCACTTGCAACACCCATGACCCATGACATACAAATGCAGGATTTAGAAAAAACAGAATAAGATATTTTTTTGCAATCTCAATACACGGTTAACCAGTCAAAATATTACAAATCGCCCATCTTTGGCAGTTCACCCACCAGCGGAGCCACATAATCAATCCATGCCTGTGTCACATCATTGCCGGCAGCATTGATATATGCATCTTTCATTTCGGTGGCTTCACGCGCAACCGATGAGAGCGGTGTGATGAAACATTCACTTGCATAGGGAACATTCGAAAGACGACGAATGGCAACAGAACCTGCCTCACCGATAGAAGCGGCATGATGAACGGCGTACTCACCCACTTCACGGGCCTCTTTTGCATCAACTTCGGAGATAATCGTTGGATAACTGCGCTGTAAATAACCAAACGTATCTGCACGCACACGTGCGCCCTTTCCAAGTGTTTCTTTGACAAATGCTGCCAGCGTATCGCCCAGTGCACCTGTGCCGGAGAGCTGGATATTACCGTGCGAATCACGTTCGCCGGTTGAGGCAATCGGATTACCATCTTTGTCGCCGATGCCTTCTGATGCTGCCACAACACAGCGACCATATTTGGCCATCATTGTTTTCACATCCTGTTTAAATTGTTCAACATCGAATACCCGCTCAGGCAGATAGATCAGATGTGGGCCATCGCTCTCTCCTTCTTCTTCTGAGCGACGTGCAAGTGCGGATGCTGCGGTCAAAAAACCTGCATGACGGCCCATCACGATGTTAATTTTTACGCCGGACAAAGCCCGGTTATCACGATCATCACCCATGAATGCCAGCGCTACAAACCTGGCCGCCGATGCAAAACCAGGACAGTGATCGGTCACCTTCAGATCATTATCAATGGTCTTGGGGATATGCACGGTGCAGAAATCGTAGTTTGCCTCTTTGGCCATCTCGGCAATGATATGTGCGGTTTCGGCTGAATCGTTACCACCGATATAAAAGAAATAACGCACATCATGTTTGCGGAAAACTTCGAACACTTTTTCACATTCTACTTTGCCGGGTTTGAGTCGAACCGATCCCAAAGCTGCCGCTGGCGTATGCGCCACCAACTCCAGCTGCGCCACACTCTGCGTGGTCAGATCAATAAAATTTTCATCCATGATGCCCTGAATGCCATGTCTGGCACCAAGAATACCCGTGATGGAATCCTGCTCACGTGCTGCCAGAACAGCACCGACCAGAGATTGATTAATCACGGCTGTTGGCCCACCGGATTGTCCGATGACCATGTTGCCTTTGAGCATATCTTTGAACATAACACTCTCCCATGTAGCTTCCGCCACCGATTCTCTTAAATTGCTTCATACATTTTGACTACATATTAATATAAACTTGACCGAGGATAAGTATCATAGCAGACCCCTCACACATTCCTAGGGATACTCTGAAAAAGTCAGAGTTCCCACGCAGGCCATGGATGGCCTGCCAAAATCATACACGCGAAATGTTTGATTTTGTGAGCACAGGTAAAACCGCACTTTTGCCTGTGCGTGCCGAAAAACGACATGGACGTAGTTTTTCAGAATATGTCTGACAGGAGGCCCTTCAACCTTGCACAAAACGACGCTGAATAAAGTCGCTCCGAATATAAAGGAGTTCAATGAAATTTCATCACTGCTAAAAAAAGCCGGTGAGGAGATCATCATGCCTGCATTCAGAAAACAAACCTCGGCACACCAATCTTCCAAGGCAAAAAACATGAAAGATGATGGCTCAGTGGTCACCGAAACAGATCTTCAATGCCAGCAGTTCCTGCAACATGAATTATCGATGCTTTATCCTGATGTTGCTTTTCTGGGCGAAGAGATGAGCCATGAGGCACAACTTGCCTGCTTAAACAGCGGCAGCCGTTTCTGGTGTGTCGACCCACTCGATGGCACCAGCAATTTCACCATACCCCTGCCACATTTTGCCATCTCGCTTGCCCTCATTGAAAATGGCAACGTGGTTTTTGCATGTATCCATGATCCTGTTTTGAATGAAACCTTCACCGCCGCAAAGGGTCATGGTGCCTTCCTGAACAACAATCTTATAACCGCAGCGCCAGCAACACCACTGGCACATACGGTTGGATTCATAGATTTTAAACGCCTCGAAAAAAACACAGCCACGATGTTTGCTACCCAGAAAATATTCAGAAGCCAGCGCAACATTGGAACCTGCGCACTGGAATGGGCATGGCTTGCAGCCGGTCGCGCCCACTTCATCATCCATGGTGGCGAAAAAATATGGGACTATTCGGCAGGCTCACTCATTGCAGAAGAGGCTGGCTGTATCGTGACTAATTTTGAAAACAGGCACCCATTTTACAGTGCTCAATTAAGCAGCCCTATTCTGGCTGCCAGTCACCCGGATATTCACCAGCAACTTCTATCGGTGCTGTAGCGCATCTGGACTGGGAAAGTAAAAATTTGCAGGCACTCTCCAGAGGGTCGCTTTTTGCACTATAATCGTCTACCATGCGCCGCCCTGAATGACTGATGACACATGAAATCAGCCATTTCAATACCATTATTTTAATCTCCTGGGAGGGATGTATATGTCCACCGTAGCCGATCTGAAAATTGACCTGGTTGAGGTATGCGAAGCCGCTGCACGCGCTTGCGCACCGTTTGTAGGTTCCGGGCAAAAAGATGAAGGTGATGGCCTGGCTGTGGATGCCATGCGCACACGCATCAATCAGGTTACCATGAAAGGTGTGGTTGTGATTGGTGAAGGCGCAAAAGATGAAGCACCTGCGCTTTATGATGATGAACCTGTTGGAACGGGTGAAGGCATTGGTGTTGATATCGCAGTTGACCCGATTGAAGGCACCAACCTGTTTGCAAAAGATTCGCCGGGTTCGATCGTAACCTTGGCTGCAGCACCGGCTGGCAGCATGTACCGTCCCGGCTCCTGTTTCTACATGGAAAAACAGGTCTACCCAAAAGCAGCACGTGGAAAAATTGACCCGACAGCCTCTGTTGAAGTTCGTTTAACGCAGTTGGCAAAAGCGTTGCAGAAAGACATTACAGAAATCACAGTGTTTGTATTGGATAAACCACGCCACCAGCAATTATTGAAAGACATCTATGCCTGTGGTGCAAAGGTTCGCCTTGCAACAGATGGGGATGTGAACGGTGCGATTCAGGCTGTGTTGAACATGGGTTCTGACGCACTGTTTGGCATTGGTGGAACACCGGAAGGCATCGTCACTGCCTGTGCAGCACGTGCGATGGGCGCTGAAATGTTTGGTCGTATGGCACCTCAGAAAGATTTTGAAATTGAGTTATGCAAAAAAGAAGGCATTGATACAACCCGCTATCTTTCACGCGATGAATTGGTCACTTCGGATGATTGCATGTTTATTGCAACGGGTTTGACCAATGGTGAATATGTGGATCATGTGAAAGTGGGTACGGATGTCGATGGTAAATATATGACAACAGACACCGTTGTTCTTTCAGGCTCTGTTGGGAATATTCGCCGTGTGCAGACAACGCTTCACGTTTAAGTTTAGCAACTGCCAGCAACCCATAAGCTTTGTTTATGGAAAGAGATGATGAGTTATTAATTAGATATGATGCATACCCTGAGTACGGTTCGATATCTTTTAAAAGTTTTTTAGTTTTTTAATATAAATGTATAAAAGAGGAAGTATATGAGCAACGTAGATCGTAGACATCTGGCCAACGCCGTCCGCGCACTCGCGATGGATAGCGTTCAGAAAGCAAACTCCGGACACCCAGGCGCTCCGATGGGCATGGCGGACATCGCCGAAGTTCTTTGGAACGATTACATGAAACATAACCCGAGCAACCCAAAATGGGCTGATCGTGACCGTTTTATTCTTTCCAATGGTCATGGCTCTATGCTGATTTACTCTCTGCTGCATCTGACAGGTTACGATCTCGGTATGGATGATCTGAAACAGTTCCGTCAACTGCACTCACGCACACCGGGCCACCCTGAATACGGTTATGCACCCGGCGTTGAAACCACCACGGGCCCATTGGGTCAGGGCATCACCAATGGTGTGGGCATGGCTTTGGCTGAACGCACACTGGCAGCGCAATTCAATAAACCCGGTCATGAAATTGTTGACCACAACACCTATGTGTTCCTCGGTGATGGTTGCCTGATGGAAGGTATTTCTCATGAAGCATGTTCACTGGCCGGTACACTGGGTCTTGGCAAGCTGGTCGCATTTTGGGATGACAACGGCATTTCCATTGATGGCGAAGTCGAAGGCTGGTTCACAGATGACACCCCAGCACGTTTTGAAGCTTATGGCTGGCAGGTGATTCGTGCTGTTGATGGTCACGATGCTGAAGAGATCAAACAGGCCATTGAAACAGCAAAAGCTGAAACCAGCAAACCTACCATGATCTGCTGCAAAACAGTGATTGGGTTTGGCTCGCCAAACATGGCTGGCTCACATGATTGTCATGGTGCGGCTCTGGGTGATGAAGAGATCGCACTGGTTCGTAAAGAGCTGGGTTGGGATGCTGCACCTTTTGAAATCCCTACAGATGTTTATGCTGGCTGGGATGCCAAAGACAATGGCGCTTCTGCTGAATCTGATTGGGATGCACGTTTTAAAACATACGCAGCTGAGTTCCCTGCTGAAGCAGCAGAATTCAATCGTCGTATCAACAATGAACTGGCCGCAGACTGGGATGCGGGCGCTGATGCCTTCATCGCCGAAGTGGATGCCAAAGCTGAAAGCATTGCATCGCGTAAAGCATCTCAGAATGCCATTGAAGGTCTGGCAAAAATCACACCTGAATTCCTGGGTGGCTCTGCCGACCTTGCAGGCTCAAACCTGACGTTATGGTCCGGTGCTGATTCAATTCGTGCACACAACCCTGGTGGTAATTATGTAAACTACGGCGTGCGCGAATTTGGTATGGCTGCCATGATCAATGGCGTATCACTGCATGGTGGTTTTGTACCTTACGGTGCAACCTTCCTGATGTTTTCAGAATATGCACGCAATGCACTGCGCATGGCTGCATTGATGAAAGTGCGTCATATCGAAGTATTCACCCATGATTCGATTGGTCTTGGTGAAGATGGCCCGACACATCAGCCTGTTGAACAGACTGCAACACTGCGCATGATTCCAAACATGGATGTATGGCGCCCATGTGATGCGGTTGAATCGGCTGTGTCCTGGAAATCTGCGATTAAAAACCTGACCGGCCCAACTTCTTTGATCTTCTCACGTCAGGGTCTGCCGCATCAGGCACGCAGTGCTGAACAGATCAAATTAATCGAGCGTGGCGGCTACATTCTGAAAGATTGTAACGGCACACCGGATGCGATCATTATTGCAACCGGTTCTGAAGTTTCTTTGGCGATGGAAGCTGCTGATGCTTTGGCGGGTAAAAACATCCGTGTGGTATCCATGCCATCAACCAACACCTTTGATGCTCAGGATGCCGATTACAAAGAATCAGTATTGCCATCATCTGTAACCGCACGCGTTGCAGTGGAAGCAGGCGTCACTGGTTTTTGGGCAAAATATGTTGGCCTGAACGGAAAAGTTGTGGGCATTGACACCTTTGGTGAATCAGCCCCTGCCGGTGAACTATTCAAAATGTTTGGTATCACCACTGATGCGGTTGTCGCAGCAGTAAACGAAATTGCTTAAATTATAAAAATACGGAAGGAGAGTAATATGACGACTAGAATTGGTATTAATGGTTTTGGCCGCATTGGCCGCATGGCGTTCCGCGCTGTAGCTAAGGAATTTGGAGACATGGAAATCGTTGCCATCAACGATCTTCTGGACGCTGAATACCTGGCATATATGCTTAAATATGACTCTGTACATGGTCGTTTCGACGGTGATGTATCTGTTGACGGCAACAACCTGATCGTGGATGGCAAGACCATCCGCCTGACCGCTGAACGCAACCCTGCTGACCTGAAATGGGACGAAGTTGATGTTGATATCGTACTTGAATGCACAGGTTTCTTCCTGACTGAAGAGACTTGTCAGGCACATATCGATGCGGGCGCTAAAAAAGTCGTTCAATCGGCACCTTCGAAAGATGCAACCCCGATGTTTGTCTATGGTGTTAACCATGAAACATATGCAGGCCAGGCAATCAGTTCTGCGGCTTCCTGCACCACCAACTGTCTGGCCCCATTGGCCAAGGTGATCAATGACAAGTTTGGCATCAAACGTGGTCTGATGACCACTGTGCATGCTGCAACTGCAACACAGAAAACAGTGGATGGCCCTTCCCAGAAAGATTGGCGCGGCGGCCGCGGTATTCTGGAAAACATCATTCCATCTTCGACCGGTGCTGCAAAAGCAGTGGGCGTGGTTCTGCCTGAGCTAAACGGCAAGCTGACGGGTATGGCATTCCGTGTTCCAACCTCCGATGTTTCAGTGGTTGACCTGACAGTTGAGCTGAACAGCGAAGCTTCATATGCTGACATTTGCGCGGCTGTAAAAGAAGCTTCTGAAACGCCTGGCATCGGTGATACACTGGCTTACACTGACGAAAAAGTGGTTTCCACCGACTTCCGTGGCTGTAGCTCCTCATCGATCTTTGATGCAGGCGCAGGCATTGCACTCGATGGCACATTTGTGAAGCTGGTTACATGGTATGACAATGAATATGGTTATACCTGCAACATGATGCGCTTCGTTCGTTACGTAGCTGCCAACTAAATAACATCGTGAAGACCCTCTCTGCGAATCGCTGGAGGGTCTTCACGTTTGTCATTGCTCATTGAGTCAAATTGTCCATTCACAATCATTGATCAAGTCAGCAACGACAAACGTTTAATAGAATATAAGCACCCTTGAAATGTCACTGGTTTGTCATCATTGCATGATAAAAGTGGCTTTTCATCATTTTGAAGGAGTAAGTAGAATGCCCGTAATTAAAATGGCTGACCTGGATCTGGCTGGCAAACGTGTATTGATTCGTCAGGACCTGAATGTACCCATTGCTGATGGCAAAGTGACCAGTGATAAACGCATCCGTGCATCACTGCCGACCATCGAGCACTGCATCAAAGCCGGTGCTAAAGTGTTAATCATGTCTCATCTGGGTCGTCCGACCGAAGGCGAAGCTGCCGATGAATTTTCTCTGGCACCTGTAGCGACACACATGTCCGGCCTGTTAGGGCAGAATGTTCGTCTTGTGAATGATTATCTGGGCACAGCTGTTGAAGTCGCTGATGGCGAGGTTGTTCTTCTCGAAAATGTGCGTTTCAACGTAGGCGAAAAGAAAAATGATGAGGCGCTCTCCAAACAGTACGCAGCACTCTGTGATGTTTATGTGATGGATGCTTTTGGTACAGCTCACCGTGCACAGGCCTCTACACATGGCGCAGGCCAGTTCGCACCCACCGCATGTGCAGGCCCGCTTCTGGCTGGTGAACTGGAAGCACTTGGCAAAGCTCTCGATAATCCTGCACGCCCGATGGTTGCCATTGTAGGTGGCTCGAAGGTTTCGACCAAGCTGACTGTGCTTGAATCGCTCTCTACCATTGTCGATCAGCTGGTTGTAGGCGGCGGCATTGCCAATACTTTCATTGCAGCAGCTGGTAAACCTGTGGGTAAATCACTGTATGAAGCAGATTTGATTGATACCTGTAAAAAACTCACAGCAAGTGCCGAAGCACGTGGTGGCAGTATTCCTGTTCCTTCTGATGTGGTGTGTGCCAAAGAGTTTTCACCCACTGCAACGGCAACACTCAAAAGTGCGGATGAAACCCTTGATGATGACATGATCTTCGACATCGGACCTGATTCGGCCGCTGAACTGGCAGCGATCATTAAAAACGCAGGTACCATCGTATGGAATGGCCCTGTCGGCGTATTTGAATTTGATCAGTTTGGTGAAGGCACCAAAGCCATCTCGATGGCCATTGCTAATTCTGATGCGTTCTCTATTGCAGGCGGCGGTGACACACTGGCAGCCGTTGATAAATACAATATCTCAGACAAAGTCTCTTACATTTCAACCGGCGGTGGCGCTTTCCTTGAGTTTCTTGAAGGCAAAAAACTTCCTGCGGTTGAAATGCTTGAAGGACGGGCAAAATAAATGACAACACCTATTCGCAGAACTAAAATTGTAGCCACCATCGGTCCTGCTTCAGAATCCCCTGAAGTGTTGGACAAGCTGATTAAAGCAGGTGTGAATGTTGTTCGCCTGAACTTCTCTCATGGAACCCCTGAAGAACATCGTCAGCGTGCAGAAAACGTACGTGCAGCGGCAAAAAAACATGGTGTCATCGTAGGCGTCCTTGCCGATATGCAGGGCCCTAAAATTCGCATTGGCAAATACAAAACAGGCAAAACATTTCTTGAACCTGGCCAAAAATATATCATTGATGGTGCGCTTGGCCTTGATGATGGCGATGATGAACGTGTAGGCCTGACCTACAAAGAGCTGATTGATGACGTTGAATCCGGCGCACGCCTTCTGCTCAATGATGGTCTGATTGTCATGGATGTTGATCAGGTGAAGGGCCAGGAAATTCACTGTACTGTTGTTGTTGGTGGCGTACTTTCCAACAACAAAGGCATCAACCGTGCCGGTGGTGGTCTCTCAGCTGCGGCACTGACTGAAAAAGACAAAGAAGATATCAAAACTGCCTGTGCAATTGGCATCGACTATGTGGCCATCTCCTTCCCTCGCAATGGTGCAGACATGGAGTATGCGCGTTCGCTCGTTCGCGCAGAAGGAAGCAAGGCAGGGCTGGTTGCGAAGGTTGAACGTGCAGAAGCAGTTGAGCCTGAAAACCTGAAGTCTATCATGGAAGCATCGGATGCGGTGATGGTGGCTCGTGGTGATCTGGGTGTAGAAGTTGGTGATGCTGCCGTACCTCCGATCCAGAAACGTATGTTGCGCATGGCACCAAAATTCAACTGTCCGGTGATTGTTGCCACACAGATGATGGAATCAATGTGTGACAACCCGATCCCGACCCGTGCAGAAGTTAATGATGTCGCCAATGCTGTGCTTGATGGCACAGATGCGGTGATGCTTTCCGGAGAATCCGCAGCGGGTAAATACCCGGTTGAAGCTGTTGAAGCGATGCATCGTACGTGCATTGAAACGGAAAAGCAGAAGGTACTGCCTTCGGCCTCAACACGTGGCCCGCGTTTTCCACCGCTGACTGTGGACGAGTGTATCGCACGTCAAGCAATTGAAACTGCACATATGATGCCGATTAAAGCGATTGCGGCCTTTACACAAAGTGGCAACACAACTCTGTATATGTCTCGTCATCTTGGCGATGTGCCGATTTATGCACTGACCCCGGAAAAAAACACACTTGGTCGTGTATCCCTCTTTCGGAACGTGATACCAAAAAGCATCGATCACACCTACACATCTGATACCGATGCGCCACGCGCAACACGCGAAGTCATCAACGTTATGAAGCGTGATGGTCTGGTAGAAGTTGGTGATTTGATTGTCATGACACTTGGTACACCGATGGGTCAGGCTGGTGCAACCAACACGATGAAAGTTGTTGAGGTTGAAGAGTAAGGCCGAAAGGTAAGGTTAAAAAGTACGATCAAAACGTAAGATGGAAGGGCAAGACTGATTACTCTGATGGCACATTGCATAGATCGCATGTTGCCGTCATATTACGCAAAATTTTTAAATGAATAAAATCCAAGGAGGATGAAATGGCGTTAATTTCTATGCGACAATTGCTGGACCACGCAGCTGAAAACAGCTACGGCCTGCCAGCATTCAATGTAAATAATATGGAACAGGTGCATGCCATCATGCAGGCTGCTGATCAGACCAATTCTCCGGTCATCATGCAGGGTTCAGCCGGTGCACGCGGTTATGCAGGCGAAGCTTTCCTGCGTCACCTGATCTCTGCTGCCATTGAAGAATATCCACACATTCCAGTCGTAATGCATCAGGATCACGGTTCTGAGCCTGCAGTATGTCTGCGCTCCATTCAGTCCGGTTTTTCATCGGTGATGATGGATGGCTCTCTGATGGCAGATGCCAAAACCCCTGCCTCTTACGAATACAACGTTGAAGTCACCAAAACCGTTTGCGACATGGCACATGCCGGTGGTGTTTCTGTAGAAGGAGAGCTGGGTTGTCTCGGTTCTCTGGAAACTGGCATGATGGGCGAAGAAGACGGTCACGGTGCAGAAGGCAAGCTGGACATGGACATGCTGCTGACTGATGCTGATGAAGCGGCTGACTTTGTTGAAAAGACAGGTGTTGATGCACTGGCAATTGCCATTGGTACTTCCCACGGTGCGTACAAATTCACCAAGCCACCGACAGGCGCTGTTCTGCGTATTGACCGCATCAGAGAAATTCATGCCAAACTGCCTAACACGCATCTTGTGATGCATGGTTCATCATCCGTTCCACAGGAATGGCTGGCAACGATCAACGAATATGGTGGCGACATGGGTGAAACCTACGGCGTGCCTGTTGAAGAGATCGTTGAAGGCATCAAGTCCGGTGTTCGCAAAGTAAATATTGATACTGACCTGCGCATGGCTTCTACAGGTGCTGTTCGTAAGTTCCTGCACGAAAACAAGGAAAACTTCGATCCTCGTAAATTCCTGAAGGCTTCAACTGCGGCCATGAAGGATATCTGTGTCGCGCGTTACGAAGCATTCGGTGCTGCCGGTAATGCATCCAAGATCACAGCAAAATCACTTGAGACCATGGTTGGTTTCTATAAATAAGAAGTTATCACTTCGACGTTTGAAAAGGCGGGCTATGTGCCCGCCTTTTTTTGTTTTAGATAGCACGTTTCTGCACGAAACAACAAATACACACTGATAAATACGTTACAAAGAAGACTCAGTTTATAAACACCTGTTTATATTGGTTTTTGTTATCCCTTCATGCACGATTGAACGCTTCCTGTCCATTTGGATAGTTAATATTTTACAACAAGCACATTAGATTAACATTCAACACTATTATTTATCATGTTTTATGTTCTGACATTGATGATTTCTAAATTTCATTTCAAAAAACGGGCTAAATACCCGCCTTTTTATTTATCTGCTTAACAGCCATTTCCACATTTGTCCGACAGGCCAATTTTGGGTATCATGCAGCTCCCCTAAAGGAGGCCTTCGACTTGTTTAAACGCATTCTGATTGCTAATCGTGGTGAATGTGCCATTCGTATTATCCGCGCCTGTAGCGAACTGGATATCGAATCCGTCGCTGTTTATTCAGAGCCGGATAGCCATGCCCTGCACGTTAAAAAAGCTGATCAGGCTGTATTGATCGGCCCCGATCCGGTTAAAAGTTATCTGAATATTCATCGTATTGTAGACATTGCGCTGAAAATGAAGTGCGATGCCATTCATCCAGGTTATGGATTCCTTTCTGAAAATTCTGATTTTGCTGAAGCTGTGATTAAAGCTGGTATCGGCTATATCGGCCCATCAGCTGATGCCATTGCCAATATGGGTAGCAAAACAGCTGCGCGTACAGCCATGTTGGCAGCAGGTGTACCCTGCATTCCAGGCACTGAAGCTTCTTTAACAAGTTCTGATGAAGCTCTGCAAGTTGCCAAAGAGATGGGATATCCGGTCATGCTTAAGGCTGCTGCCGGTGGTGGTGGCCGCGGTATTCGCCGTTGCGATACGGATGAAGAAGTGGTTGAAAATTATGCCATGACCCAACGTGAAGCCATGGCAGCCTTTGGCAATGATGAACTTTTCATGGAAAAGTGCATCCTGGAACCAAGACACATTGAGTTTCAGATTCTGGCCGACTCTCATGGTCATGTCGTTCACCTCTTCGAACGCGACTGTTCGATTCAGCGCCGCAATCAAAAACTAATTGAAATCGCACCCTCCAACTATATTTCTCAGGAACTGCGCGAACGTATGGGTGCCGTGGCTGTACAGGCAGCCAAAGCAGTCAATTATGTGAATGCTGGAACGGTCGAGTTTCTGGTAGATAAAAACCATGATTTTTTCTTCATGGAGATGAATACACGATTGCAGGTTGAACATACCATCACCGAAGCCATCACCGGCGTGGATATTGTCTCCCAGCAGATTCGTATTGCCGCAGGTGAAGAACTGCCTTTTACTCAGAAAGAAGTCAGTTTTAAAGGCCATGCGATTGAGTTCAGAATCAATGCTGAAGACCCTCAGAATGGCTTTTTCCCAACGCCGGGCCGCATCACCCGCTATTATTCTCCCGGTGGGCCGGGTGTACGTGTTGATGGCTGTGTATCGTCAGGTTACGAAATCCCACCCCACTACGACTCCATGTGTGCCAAACTGACTATTTGGGCTCCAACATGGGAACATGCAGTCACCCGCTCTCAACGGGCATTAAACGAATATGACATTCGTGGTATTAAAACCACGCTGCCATTTTATCGTAATATTGCACAATCAGATGTATTTCTCGCTGGCCAGTTTGATACCGGTTTTATGGAACAATACCCTGAATTACTTAATTACAAGGCGTTTGAAGCGCGTGAAGATATTGCAGCAGCCGTTGCTGTAGCCATTGCCGTTCATGCAGGACTATAGGAAAAGGATTAACGATGACTAAAGCAAAGAACAAACTCGCCATTACTGAACTTGCCTTACGCGACGGACACCAGTCATTGCTGGCGACCCGTATGCGTCTGGACGACATGCTACCGATCTGCGAAAAGATTGATCAGGTCGGTTTCTGGTCTGTTGAAGCCTGGGGTGGTGCAACCTTTGATACTTGCCTTCGTTACCTGAAAGAAGGCCCATGGATTCGCCTGCGTGAACTGAAAAAAGCACTGCCAAATACACCGATTCAAATGCTTCTTCGTGGTCAAAACCTGCTTGGCTATCGTCACTATGCAGATGATGTGGTTAAAAAATTCGTGGACATGGCAGCCGCCAATGGTGTTGATGTTTTTCGTACCTTTGATGCCATGAACGATCTGCGCAATGTGCGTACCGCCATTTCTCAGGTTAAGTCCAATGGCAAACATGCTGAAGGTGCAATCTGTTATACCGTTAGCCCCGTACATACATTGGAAAATTTTATCGACCTTGCCAAGGGTTTTGAAGATATGGGCTGCGATACGCTGGCCATTAAAGATATGGCAGGTCTACTTACCCCATCAGGCACCCGTGAACTGGTGACGGAGCTGAAAAAAGCTGTCTCTATTCCATTACATTTGCATTCACATGCTACTGCCGGTGTTGCAGAAATGGTTCAATGGGAAGCTGTACATGCGGGGTGTGATATTATCGACACCGCGATCAGTCCACTTTCCGGTGGTACCAGTCACCCGGCGACAGAAGCTATGGTTGCTGCTTTTACAGGCAGTGAATTTGATACAGGTCTTGATCTTGAACTTCTACAGGAAATCGCTGCCTACTTCCGCGATGTACGCAAAAAATATTCCCGCTTTGAATCGGATGTCACTGGTGTCGATACCCGTGTCCTGATCAACCAGATTCCCGGCGGCATGATCTCAAACCTTGCAAATCAGCTTAAAGAGCAAGGTGCATTGGACAAAATGGATGCCGTACTGGCTGAAATTCCACGCGTACGTAAAGATTTTGGTTATCCGCCACTTGTAACCCCAACCAGCCAGATTGTAGGCACACAGGCTGTTCTGAATGTCGTTTCAGGTAAGAAATATAAGGTCATCACCAGTGAAACCAAAGGTTATCTGGAAGGTATGTATGGCAAACCTCTGGGAGAGGTCAATGAAGATGTACGCAAGTTGGCTTTGGGAGATGAGGAGCCGATTACAGTGCGTCCTGCTGACCTTCTGCAAAATGAACTTGATCAACTGACCCGTGATGTGGGTGATAAAGCCAAGTCTGTTGAAGATGTCCTGTCATATGCCATGTTTCCAACCATTGCACTGGAATTTTTTGAAGAGCGTGAATCGGGCAAGTTCAAACCTGAATCTCTGGATGACATCGCGACTGACACATCGGCAACCGCTGCTGCACCGGCCCTTGCCCCAACTGAATTCAACATCACCATTCATGGTGAAGAGTATCATATCAAGATTGAGGGCTCCGGCCATTCAAGTGATGAAGTCCGGCCATACTTTGTGAAAGTTGATAATGTACTCGAAGAAGTATTTGTTGAAACCCTGACCGAGGTTGTGCCTACACTTGATGGCCGTGGCATTGATGCAAAAAAAGCATCCAAAGGTTCCAAACGTCCAAAAGCCCGCAATGACAGCGATGTTACTTCGCCCATGCCAGGCAGGATCGTAGCTGTAAACATATCTGAAGGCGATAAAGTTAAAGCCGGTGATACTGTACTTACAGTCGAAGCTATGAAGATGGAAAATCCAGTGCATGCACCGGTGTCAGGTATCGTCAAAGCCATTTACGTATCCGAGGGTGATACCATCAACCCGGATGAGTGTCTGATAGAAATCGAATAAAAGAAGATCATTCTTTGATTTTTCCTTGATTCCAAAGCCCTGCTAAGCGCCTTAGCGGGGCTTTTTATTTTTTACTGTTTTCAATATTTGTTTATCAACTTTGCACATTCATCATTGTTTGCCCTACAGTAAAGGCATGATGAAAACACCCGGCGCAGAATTTAGCCTCCCCGCCCGCAATAGCATGGTCGGTATACTGCTGCGTGTTGTATCTGGAGAAACAGCCACGATTCAGAAAGGAGAAACGTTTCGTGTCAGGTTACCTGACGTCATTCAGCCTCAAACCATCATCAATTTAAAAGGGCAGGCACTTACAATCGAAGGTTTACCGAAAGGTCTTGAAGGTAAAACTGTCATACTGAAACTGGCGACACATGGAACGTTCCCGACATTTGAACTCATAAATACATCCAGGGTTGGCGTAACACTTCACAACAATTCGGCATCCTTACCTCTGACAAATCAGCAGTCCGCAATGCTCTCAGCAGATAAAAAAGCTGGTATGAAAGGTAAACTGCAAGCTGATCATACTGAATCAATCAAACAGGGTTCACTCATCCAAACAAATCAAAAAAACAAAACCACTTCGCATCAAACATTACTGCAAACAGCTCATATTCGAACAGCACTTCTTAGCTCTGGAACAGCTTCATTACCTCTGCACCAAGGAAAAAACAGTCTGAAATTTGAGGCTATTGTCATAAGAACATCAGGTAAAACAGCCCTGTTAAAAAACGTTCCGTATGCTGACTCAGTCTCTACCAATGCGCATACTCATGCCCAGACAAAGCCTACAAAATTCACCACGCAAACAGCCCATGCTATTGCACAAAGCAAACACCCTGAAACACTCATTAGCACTGAAAAAACACCCCTGCCTCAGATTAAAATTGAGAATATTTCAGCCGCACTTAAGCAAGGGGAACATCTACAAGTTGAAATAAAGACCATCAACGGACCTGACAAAAAAACTGAACTGTTATTAAAAACAATCGAATCACCCTCTGTCCCACCCATTTCAAGGAACACAGCAATACCAAAAACACCTTCAATGAATATACCTGAAAATGGTTGGTTCACCACACGTATTGAGCAACGATTAAGCAATGGGAACATTGCATTTAACTGGCAAGGGAACGCTTTTGAATCCAAAGCACCGGAAGCGGTCAAAGCAGGTGATACACTGCTGATAAAAGCAACAGGTACTGGAAAAGAAAGAACCTTTGAAGTGATTGATATTGTCAAAAACATTCCAAATAAAGCAATCAATCTCTTTAGACAAAAAATATCTCAAAGTGAGCCACTCAAACAATCATTAAACACACTGCTTCAATCTCAAATTGATCCCGCATCTTCCGAAACCCGTCCCATGCCTGCATCAGTCAATACACAAATCACTGAACTTACCCGGCTGCTTGAAAATTATTCCATCACCTCTGAAAAACCATTGGATGGCTCTCGTCTGGCGGCGATGATGAAAAACAGTGGTCAATTTTACGAAGCTCTTCTCGGCAAAGAGATGCACAGCTCCGACAAACCTCTGGAACAGATACAGGCAAGAGATCTGAAGGCATCTCTTCTCAAACTTTTTGAAGTCACCCGGAGTGCTGATCATTTCGCCCGAACAACACAAATCATGCAAGCCAGCGAACAGGGCACCGCACGCATTGAATCACAGCAAGCCATCAATCTTCTTGCATTCCAGCAGGCCGAACCGATTCGCATCGAATTTCCACTCATGATTCAGGGCATGCTTTCTGCGGTTCAAATGGCAATTTCTATGCAACCCATGTCAGACCCTGAAGCAGAACAAAAAACAGAGACACCTGCTGATGGCACGTTTAACATACTTTTTGCGCTTGAGCTTAGTCAGCTTGGGCATGTAAGAGTCGATGCACGGATCACCAACAACTCCGTACATGCAACCATCTATTCAGAACAACATGAAACCCGTCACCTGTTCCAACAGCATATTACACGCCTGACTGAGCGCCTTGAAACACTCGGGTTCACTGATATCCAACTCTCGACACGCTCAAGCCATGAACTCCTTGCGGAAAAACAGGAAAATTTTAACCGGCTCGAACTGGGTTTCCCCATCTCAAAAGGATTACTTGATGTCACAGGCTAAAGCATCAAACAAACGTCAGGCGATTGCACTCAAATGGAATCCAAAAATAGATGCGACACCAAACGTCTCCGCAACCGGTACAGGCGCTCTGGCCGATGAAATCATCCGTCTTGCCAAAGAGCATAACATCCCGATTCGGGAAGATCGTGATCTTGTTCAAATTCTTTCACTTCTTGATATTGGCGAGGCTATTCCTGCTGAAATCCACACCGCGATTGCCGAGATTCTTGCTTTCATCTATTGGACCAATCAAAAACATAGCGAAATCTTTGCAGATGATGAAACAGCCTGACTGTATGTGAATTTCAGTCGTTACACTCCTTACATTCCAGAAAGTTTAGCGGTAACGCGCTTTTAACATTTCTTCAACAAGCTGGCGCATGGATACGCCTTTCATCACCGCTTCCAGTTTCAGCTCTTTATGCACCGTCTCAGGCAGTTCGATGTTCAATCGTTTCAGCATCTCCCCACTGGACTCACGCACCCGCCGATCAATCACATCAACAGAGGATTGCCCACCCTTCACTTGTACACTCACGGCCTCTACAGCATTCGCAATGCCACTCTTTTTCACCTTTTTCATCCCCCTTACTCCTGCAACCATTCATCAATGGCCTTACCCACCGCCTCAACATTCTGGCTGGCCGTGGTACCGGGAAACATCGTACTCGGTGTCTCACCCTCCCCCACCGCACGCGCAAAAGCCTGATACTGTCCCATGGCTTTTAAAATCAGCCGTGCAGGCGTTTTACGCAGGGATGTCATCACATCACGTCCCAATTGCGATTGATGCACAAAACGATTCACCACATAGGCTGTGGGTTTGCCTGTGGCCAGAGCCGCCTGCACCGTCGGTGCAGAAGCACGCACATCAAAAGAGGATGGCTGCACAGGAATTAAAATCGCATCGGAGATGTTCACCGCAGAACGGGTCATCATTTGATCGGTTCCCGGTGTATCGATGATCACGTAATCAACATCCAGATTTTTACTGCTGCGAATCTCGGATGGCAATCCTACAGAATAAACATCAACACCTGATAATCGGCTGTCGGAGGATTGTTGCTCTTTCCAGAACACAGCGGACTTCTGCGGATCAGCATCAATCACCGCCACCGATTTACCTGACAAATGCCAGCGTGCTGCAAGCGATAATCCCAGTGTGGTTTTCCCCACCCCACCCTTCTGGTTAATCAGGGAAATGACTTTCATATTGGATGCCCTCCGTTTACAACTTGAATCCGCGCAATTTTAACGAAAGTAGATCACAAACAACCCTCTTGCGCAACGATTCATTTGAGTTTTTTATCATTTGCGCAAATGGGTCATTGAGGAAGAAAAGAAGTTAAAAAGAGAGCAGACAAACAGGAAAGAAAAACACAGATAATATTCATAATTCTATGAAAACAACCCAAAAAAACTAAAAAAGGAATAAATCTTTAACTTTTCTAACATAAAAAACACGCAGGAATGCTTTTTATGCCTAGCTTATTTCATCATTTACAGGGCTCATGTATTGAGTAAAACAAAGCGCCCATATACCAGGCGCTCTGCTTTTAACTGCTAAGTCATTTAGCTTATCAGGCTTAACTTACCTTGCCTGCTTCTGTTGCCTCAGGGATCTCTACGAGCCTTCCAGATTTACAGTCATAGATATAACCATAAACTGGAATATCACGCGGAACCATTGAACTGTTTTTAATACGTTGAACATCAGCTAAAACACTTTTGGCCTGATCATCGATCGTAAGCCATTCAATAAACTTACCATCGGTTGTACCACCACCTTCACAGAAATCATGCCAACCTGATGCATCCACGCTTGCTGTTTTAAGGCTTCCTGATAATAACTCACCCATGATTTCATTATTGAATGTTTCCATTCCACAATCAGTGTGATGTATAACAAACCATTCTTTTGTCCCTAACAATTTATACGAAATCACTAGAGAGCGAATCGCATCATCACTGGCTCTGCCACCTGCATTGCGTATGACATGAGCATCGCCTTCTGCAAGCCCGGCGTATTTGGCAGGATCCAGGCGAGCATCCATACAAGTAAGTATGGCAAATTGCCTACCAGGAGGCATGGGTAAATCACCCTTGTTACCAAACTCAGCTACGTATTCAGCATTTGCTGATATGACTTCTTTTACTATTTCACTCATCATACTCTCCAAAAGTGCACTGATTTTGTTGATTTAAATTAGATAACCTATGCAGTAATTCTGAAAAACCCATCCTTAAAATTAAACGGACGGGGCCAGAATTAAACAAAACAACCCACAACTGTAGACTTGAAGGCGAAAGCCGCAATCAGAGCACAATGTTTCCCGAATCATTGGATGATTATGTTGGAGGGGACAATCCGGTTCGTGTGATTGATGTCTTTGTTGATGAGCTTAATCTGGGCGGTCTTGGTTTCAGTGGTGTTAAACCACATGCAACAGGCAGACCCGGTTATCACCCTACAATCCTGTTGAAGCTCTACATTTACGGATACCTGAACCGCATCCAATCAAGCCGTCGTCTTGAGCGGGAAAGCCTGCGCAATGTGGAAGTAATGTGGCTGACGGGCCGCCTGACGCCGGACTTCAAAACGATTGCAGACTTCCGCAAGGATCATGGCAAAGCGGTCCGTAACGTATGCCGTGAGTTTGTGATCTTATGCAGGAACCTGAACCTATTTTCTGACGCTGTTGTTGCCATTGATGGAAGTAAGTTTAAGGCGGTCAATGCGCGCGAAAAGAACTTCACCCAAACAAAGATGAAACGCCGTCTGAAACAGGTTGAAGAGAGCATTGATCGGTATTTCAAACAACGCGATACTATTGATCGTCAGCAGTCATCTAAACATAAAGACACGGCGACTCAGCTTCAGAATAAAATAGCAAAACTGAAAAAGACGATGCAAGGCTTAAAGGAAATAGAAGCCGAGATGCTGAAGCAGCCAGACAAGCAGGTATCACTGAGTGATCCAGATTCTCGCTCGATGATGACAGGCGGTAAAGGAATTGTTGGCTACAATGTTCAGACTGCCGTTGATACTAAGCATCATCTTATCGTGACGCATGAAGTTACCAATATAGGCAATGACAAAAACCAACTGTTCACCATGGCCGAGAAGGCTCGACTTAGCATAGGAGAAGCGAACCTTGAGGTGCTTGCTGATCGTGGATACTTCAAAGATGAAGAGATTCTTAGTTGTGAAGATGCTGGCATTTCAGTCTTTGTTCCTGAACCACTTACATCAAGCAGTAAGGTACATGGTCGCTTTACGAAGCAAGACTTTCGATATTTACCTGACACCAATGAATATCTTTGCCCGGCCAAAGAGCGTCGAATCAAACGTTGGGAACATGAAGGTATTCTTGAAGTCATGAAGCTCCGGCTTAATCAGAAGCCAGATGTCATGCAGATTCGCAAAGAGACTGTCGAACATCCTTTCGGAACCATCAAGGCATGGATGGGAGCAACGCACTTCCTGACCAAAACCATGAAACGTGTCAGTACTGAAATGAGCTTACATGTATTGGCC
>Ga0316204_10002103_pt1 | contig 47393 bp, 51 predicted proteins | sample 6monrhotite_MG_2_FD_205661 | JGI IMG/M metagenome (GOLD analysis project Ga0316204, IMG submission 205661) | Microbial mat bacterial communities from mineral coupon in-situ incubated in ocean water Damariscotta River, Maine, United States -... | ecosystem: Environmental > Aquatic > Marine >... | reverse complement strand
AATATGGCAGCATTTGGGCGCTGTGGTAAAGATCGGGAAACGGCAAATTCAGGATGAAACTTCAGGCACCGATTGTGCCAGTCGCCCACCAACGCGGACGGGTTCGATTCTGAGAGCCAGGCCGGTGGTATCATCGGTTTCCACGAACACGCCGCACAACGTTCCATCGCCTTCTGCCGGGGCCAGTCGGCCAGTCGGTAATTTTGACGTGAAGCGAGCGATGGCGGTTTCCTTGACCATGCCAATCACCGAATCATAGTCGCCGCACATGCCCATATCCGTCTGGTAGGCGGTACCACCGGGTAAAATTTGGCGATCGGCGGTCGGCACATGGGAATGGGTGCCTACGACGACCGATGCCCGGCCATCGCAAAAATGCCCCATGGCCATTTTTTCGCTGGTGATATCAGCATGCATGTCAACGACAACAGCGTCGACCGTTTCCCCCAGCGTGTGACCGGCGAAGGCTTTGTCGACACCGAAAAACGGATCATCCAACGGCTCCATAAACAGCCGACCCATGGGGTGCACGACCAGAACCTTGCGACCGTCTGCAATTTCGATAACGGCGCTGCCCTTGCCCGGAGTACCTTTGGGATAGTTCAGGGGCCTGAGCAGACGCGGATCGCTATCGATATAATTCATGATTTCGCGCTGATCCCAGACATGATTGCCCGTGGTGATCACATCGACACCAATATCGTAAAAGGATTTGCAGATTTTTTCAGTTATGCCAAAACCATGGGCGGCATTTTCGCCGTTAACCAGCACCAGATCCAGCGACAGCTTGCGGCGCAGTTCGGGAATATGTTCTTCGATCACCTGTCGACCGCTTTTGCCAACGACATCGCCGCAACATAGTATTCTCATTTTTTCTCGTCTCCATATATACGCCAGCCATCTTCGGTGATCATACCCGACAGACGCTGATCAAATTCATCGCGGGGAACGGCATCAACCCGTTGGCCCGCAAAGCCAAGCCCAAGGACCGCAATCGCGTGGCGCTCGGCGTGCCATTTAGCCAGTGTGCGGTCATAAAAACCGCCACCCTGGCCCAATCTGTATCCGTCATCATCAACTGCCAACAAGGGTGCCAGTACGATGTCCGGCCTTACCTCTGGTGCGTCATCGCTGGGCTGAAGGATACCGAATGACCCTTCGGTCATGGAATCGCCCTGGCACCAGCGACGAAAAACCAGCGGCACATCCGGTTCCATGACCACAGGCAGGGCCAACGTCCAACCACCTGCCGCCAGTGCGTTCATGAGCGGTATGGCGTCCAGTTCCGATCCCACCGCCAGATACCCCGCAACGGTGCCCGGTGGCGCGCCCCCCCACAGATCAGCAATTCCGCTTATTCCGTGCGCGACCACGCCTAATGCGGCTGTATGTCCATTGTTTTTGTGCAGGACCCGACGACCAAGGCGCGCCTGTTTTCTGAAGTCGGCTTTACGGTCGGGCAAATTCATATGAAGGAAATATTTTCGGTACACTGTAATTAAGCGGAACGGCGCCGCAGGGTCGTTGGCGAAAGATCCTCCGTGGCCTGCTGTTGCAGGTGGGCACCGCGTGCAAAGCCCAGGGGCCTTGCAGAGGCAGTTCCCGAGAGATGGATATTGGCCCCAGGGATAGTGTAGCCTGACGAGGCCCGTAGCAACCGTTCCTGACCTATAGATAGGCCTGATTGCTACAAACGTCTAGGGGCCTTCAAGTGTATCGGCGATTCTTTCGATACGTTCGGCTAATTGCTCGATACTATTACCAAGGCCTTCCTCGGCATCCAGTCGGGCCGCAGCACCTTCATCGGACTTGAGAACATCCATTTCGGCGTACAGGTCAGACAGTTCATCGGTCACCAGCAAGCTGACCATGACCAGCAACTGCGCATCACCCACCTGACCAACGGCGGCGACCAGTTCTTTCAGTCGCTTATCAACATAGCCACCCAACCGGGTCAGATGTGCCTCTTGGCCATCCTCGCAGGTTATCTGGTATTTGCGATCGTTTATGGTGACTGAAACCTGAGCCATGGAATCCTTGTACGTCTAACTTTCTAGGACGGCTTTCAAGTTGCCGATGGTCTGATCCAGTCGCCCGGAAACAGTGCGAGTGATTTCCTGCAGTTTCGCGTTTTCTGCCTTCAAATTTGCTATTTCACCGGCTTGAGCCACAGAATCGCCGCCAGAGGACGATTCGGGCATCTTCAAAACCACCTGATCCAGTCGGGCCACCGCCTTTTCCAGTCGTTCACGCGCCCGAACGACCTGTGATGTCTTGGAAATATTCTGCTTGCCGGTGGCGCTCATGATCGATCCAGGGAATGCTTGAGTTACCGTGAACAATATCATGCAGCCCCTGAAAAGAGCCCCATAACATCCTGTAGTGCTTGCGAGAATATGCCTCACCCCTCCGCCGCGTCAACAACCCATTCGGGCCCGGACCATGATGCGGCGCGGAAAACCGGGACAATTGGGACAAAATTGCCATTGACGACAGGCCCTATCCGTTCAATGTTGCGCTTTAGTCAGCGTTCTTCGTCATCAGGGCCTTATGGGCAAGCCCCCACCCGATAGGGTAAGGGTGCGCTCCCCGCGGGAGTGTTATCCGTAGCCTGCACTTTATGATAAGAACGGTCGTCACTGCGTCGGAGAGTGCCATCAGGGGCCCGGCGCATTTTTTGAATTTTCGGACCGGTTCCGGTCAATGGAGGGATATTATGGCAATACGCGTAGCAATTAACGGTTTTGGCCGAATCGGTCGTTTGACATTTCGGGCGCTGGTCGAATCGGGCCGAAAAGACATCAAGGTTGTCGCGATCAACGACCTGGGCTCGGTTGCGGCCAATGCCCACTTGCTAAAATACGACTCGGTGCACGGCGTATTGCCAACGGATGTCGTCGTTTCCGGCGACACCATGGATGTCGGACGGGGCCCAATTCAGGTTTTTGCCGAACGCGATCCTGCCAACCTGCCCTGGAAAAAACTAAAGGTCGACGTGGTCTATGAATGCACCGGCATTTTCGCCTCCAAGGAAAAAGCATCTGTCCATCTGGCCGCCGGAGCCAAGAAGGTCCTGGTTTCAGCCCCCGCAGCGGGTGCAGACCTGACCGTCGTGTATGGCGTTAACGACCAGAAACTGAAGGCCAAGCATCAGGTTGTCTCCAATGCGTCATGCACCACCAACTGCCTGGCACCTGTGGCCAACGTGCTGAACAAGCTGATCGGTATCGAAAAAGGCTTCATGACGACGGTGCATTCTTTCACCGGTGATCAGCGTACAGTCGACACCCTGCATTCGGATCTAGGCCGGGCGCGTGCCGCCTCGCTCAACATCATCCCGGCATCGACCGGTGCCGCCAAGGCCGTCGGCCTGGTGCTGCCCGAACTTGACGGCAAGCTTGACGGCGTCGCCATGCGGGTGCCAACACCCAACGTCTCGGTTGTCGATTTGTGCTTCACGTCAAAGAAGAAAACCACAGTGGCGAAGATCAACGCCGCCCTCAAAAAGGCCAGCCAGTCGGCCCGCCTCAAGGGCATTTTGGGCTACACTGAATTGCCGCTGGTTTCATCGGACTTCAACCACTCGTCCTACAGTTCGTACTTCGCGGCACCGGAAACCAAGGTTATGGACGGGAACTTCTGCCGCATCCTGACCTGGTATGACAACGAATGGGGCTTTTCCAATCGTATGTCCGATACCGCCGTGGCCATGATGAAAGCCAAATAGGCATTTTCAGGCATAAAAACTAAAGGGCGGGACCGAGGGTCCCGCCCTTTTCTTTTGCCTGATACGACCTCTGCCCTTAGGCTTTACGCCATGCAGCCTATCTCCTCGTACCCGACCACAAACCGGCGCACCCTGAAGGGTGTGTTTAGCGATATCGACGACACCCTGACCAACGACGGGATGCTGACGGCAACCGCATACACGGCCATGGAACGCCTGCAAAAGGCGGGTATGCTGATGATTCCTATCACCGGGCGCCCCGCCGGATGGTGTGACCATATTGCCCGCATGTGGCCTGTTGATGGTGTGGTTGGCGAAAACGGCGCGTTTTATTTTCGCTACGACCGGGTCCAGAAAAAAATGATCCGCCGCTTTTTGCAATCCAATGACGAACGGCGTCTGGGCCGACAAAAACTAAGCGTCTTGCGCGATGAAATTCTGGCCGCCGTGCCGGGGTCCGGGATTGCGTCTGATCAACATTACCGGGAAGCCGATCTGGCTGTGGACTTTTGCGAAGACGTCACACCATTGCCACAAGGCGACATCGATACGATCGTCCGCATGTTCAAGGACGCAGGTGCCACGGCCAAGGTTTCATCCATTCACGTCAACGGCTGGTTTGGCGATTATGACAAGTTGACCATGACCAAAATCATGATGACAGAATGCTTCGGCATAGCCCTCGACGACGAGAAAGAGCACTTCACATTTGTTGGAGATTCACCCAACGACGCCCCCATGTTCGGCTACTTCCCGCACGCCGTCGGCGTCGCCAACATCGCCGATTTCAAAGGCCGAATGGACGCCCTTCCGGCTTATATCACGGCCGGGCGTGGCGGCATCGGATTTGCCGAACTGGCAGACCTGCTACTTAAATAATGGCGTGGCGAACCTTCGCTGAAATCCATTCACTGAAAACCACCGCAAAGAAAATCGCGATCAGGATCACTAGGACCTGAGACCATGCCAATACATTCAGCGAAGAACTGAGCTGAAGGCCAATGCCGCCGGCCCCAACCAGACCCAATACCGTTGATTCGCGGATATTGACGTCCCAGCGGAACACCGTAATACCGGCAAAAGCCGGCATAATTTGCGGCACGATCCCGTAGGCGATGATCTGTAAGCGGCTCGCACCGGTGGCACTGATGGCTTCGACCTGGTTCTGGTCAATTTCTTCAATGGCCTCGTACAACAGCTTGGCAACGAAGCCAATCGAACGCAGGGCAATAGCGACGGTACCGGCAAAAATGCCGGGACCGATAATTGATACCAGCAACAAGGCCCAGATCAGCGAATTGATGGACCTGGATGAGACGATAATCAACAACGCGATGGGGCGCACAAAGATCTTGCTGGGCGTCGTATTGTTCGCCGCCAAAAAAGCCACCGGCACGGCGAGGAAAAGAGCCGCCAAAGTGCCCAGGGTGGCGATATTGATGGTGTCCCAGATCGGGATCCATAATTCATCCATATAGGAAAATTTGGGCGGCCACATGCGGGAGCTGATATCCGCGACAATACGTGGTGCGTCATACACGAAGAACCAGTTTGTCTCGTCAGAAATGTATTTCCAGCAAAACATAAACAAGGCGACACCGCAGAAATAGCGGAACCAAACGGACAGCTGTTGATTGCGGTCGCGCCGCTGCCAGACTTTCAGCCCGTCTTTTTCACTAACGGCCATTACTGCAACCTCGCGCGGATGATGCCCGATGTATATTCGGCAACCATGACAAGTGCGATGATAATGATGAGAATCGCCGCCGCGGTATCAAATTCATAACGGTCGAACGAGGTGTTCAAGGTTGCCCCTATGCCGCCGGCACCAACCAATCCCAAAACCGTCGATTCACGAAAATTAATGTCCAGCCGGTACATGGACAGACCGATCAGGCGCGGCATGACTTGCGGCTGGATGCTATAGTTCATCAGCTGCCCCCATTTGGCGCCGGTCGCGCGCACGGCTTCCAACTGCACGGGCGAGCTGGCTTCGATATCTTCGGCAAGCAGTTTGGCCAAAAAACCGATGGTCGCAAACGACAAGGTAACAACACCGGCGAAGGGGCCAAAACCGAAGATCGCGACGAATAAAATGGCGATGATAATTTCTTGCAAGGCGCGCGACACAGCGATGATACCGCGGCAAATGATATAAACCGGCACGGGAGCGATATTGCGCGCCGCACCCAGACCAATGGGAACCGACAGCAAAATACCAATCACCGTCGACGTTACCGTCATGTACAGGCTTTCAATGATCCCGTGTTCAATATCACTCCAGCGACTGGCAAAGTCCGGCGAGGTAAAGGCCATGATGAATGCCGCCCCGCGGTCAAGCCCTTCATAAACCCGGGACCAGTTGACTTCTAACGTGCCAATGGCCGCTGCCAGGTAAATGGCAGCGCCCAGACCTAAGAACCAACGCATGCGGGCGCTCTCGATCATGGGTTTTTTCTTCCATGTTCGGGGCGTTAGGGTCGCGCTTGTCACGTCAACCCCGCCATGTGTTCATCCATGGATTCTGGCACGTCGTCTTCGTCATCATCTTCGACCTTGCGAATGGTCGCTTCCCAGTCTTCCTCGCCATAAATTTCGGTCAGCACGTCCGTTGTCAGGCCCGTCGGCGGGCCATCGTAAACCACCGCCCCCAATTGCAACCCGATGATTCGCTGTACAAATAACTGGGCCAGGGCAACGTCATGAATGTTGATGATCGCAGCTAACTGACGTTCTTCGCATAACTCGCAAACAAGCCGCATGATCTGGCGCGAGGTTTTTGGGTCAAGGCTGGCTGTCGGTTCATCGACTAAAAGAATTTCCGGGTCCTGGATCAACGCGCGCGCGATGCCAACCCGCTGGCGCTGACCACCCGAAAGCTCATCTGCCCGTTTATCAACCATTTCTGAAAGCCCGACCCGGTCAAGCAGGCGAAAAGCTTCATCAATATCTTTTTGTGGAAATTTGCGAAAATAGCTGGCCCAGAAACCCACGTATCCCAAACGTCCTGACAGCACGTTTTCCATCACCGTCAGGCGTTCGACCAGGGCGTATTCCTGAAAAATCATCCCCATACGACGGCGTGCTTTGCGCAATGCGCCCGTACCAAGATTGGTCAGGTCCTTGCCATTCAGCAAGACCTTGCCCGACGTCGGCTCGACCAGTCGATTGATACACCTGATCAACGTGCTCTTACCCGCGCCCGAAGGCCCGATCAATGCCAGGACCTGGCCCTTTGGTACTTCCAGGGTGACTCCCTTTAGCGCCAGGTCACCGGTTTTGTATTTCTTGCTCAAACCGTCTAAACGCAGCATTAGCCCCCCATAAATACCGAACGACCGGGCCCTCCGTTTAGAGGTGGCCCGGCCCCGGCTTTCTTAATACGATCAAGTTTACTTACAAGCGTATGAAACGCCGTTCGCCGCATCGATTTTGCGAATAACATCCCAGTGCGACTTGTAAGTGATGGGCAGGAATTTACCTTCTTTCGACTTCTGGAATTCCACTTTCAAGGACGTAGGCGTTCCATCAGGCTTATCCCATTTGAACGAGAAGAAAGCCTCTTCAATCTTTTTCGCCAACGAGGGTTTCAGATTGTAAACAACGCCAAAACCCGTCGTCGGGAAGGTTTGCGAGGTATAGATCACCTTGACCTGATCTTCCTTGATAACGTCGCGGGCCAGCATACGCATCTTTACCGAGTTGGCGATGGACGCGGCAGGGTAATCCTTGTTGGCCACACCCAGGATCGAATTGTCGTGTTTGCCGGAAAACGCCGGGGTGAAATCACGGTCCTTGATCATATTAAAATCGGCCTTCAGGATTGCCGATGGTGCCTTGAAGCCGGAATTTGACGTAGGCGAAGTGAAGGCCAGCGTTTTACCTTTGATATCTTCGACCTTGTTAATGCCACTACCGGGATAAGTAATAATTTCCATTTCATAACCGAAAGAATCATCCGTTCGCGCCATCAAAGTGAACGAGCGAAAACCCGCGCAGTTCACGGCCAGCGGATTGGAACCGGTATTAAACCCGGCTATGTGCAAACGTCCCGAACGCATGGCTTCGATCTGGGCGGCGTTGGATTGAACCGGGAAGAAGATGACTTTCTTGCCCGTAACCTTTTCCATATGGTCCAGGAAATCCGACCACGCCGTTTTATAAACAGCAGGATCTTCCACCGGCGTATAAGCAAAAACCAATGTCGATGGATCTATTTGTTTGGCGGGGTCGGTCGGCGTATCCGCCGTCAAATCACCATCCCGGTCACAAAAACGAACATCCAGTGCGCCGCGCGGACACTCCTCGGCGGATGCCGGGGTGCCGCCCATCATCATTGATGCGACAAAAAGGCCAGTGGCCACAGCAATGCCGTGGCGTAAATTCATTGCTAACATTGAAAAACTCTCCCTGAAATTTAAAGAACCCGATTGATGCTTCTTCGGCCCCCAACGGGCATTTTTGCGCCCATCCACCGTTCAAGATTTAAAAGTGAAACATTATGGTGTCAGCGTCAATTGGAACAAGTGAATGCCGTTTGAAATAAATAGAACCATAAACGAAAGCCACATCATAACGTCTCCACAATACGAACATAACCGCTTCTACCCCTTGGCTTTTACGGACGACCCCTCTATTTCTACAGCATCATGAGCAACACCATCATTATTTACTCTCTGGATCACGCAACGGCGGCCCTGGCTGCTGCGGAACAATTTGACTGCCCGGTGACATTATTAAGCGCACCCGAAGCGGCCACCTATCTGGGCGCTACGGTATTTCGCGACATGGTCGCCGCCGCCGCCGCCATCCACCCCCAAGCCCGTCACACCGCCGTGCTCGATTGCGGCGACGACCCCGGACTGGCATTGGGTGCCCTGCGCCACGGCATCAAGGGCGTACGCATCACCAATGGCGAGGAAATCCAGGACAAATTGGCCGACATTGCCGAACAACGGGGTGCCTTCGTTTACCGGGACGGCGAGGAAACCATGGACCTGCTGGGTATGGACAATCCGCTAGGCGCCTGCCGCGCATGGCTGGCGCACGCCACCGACACAAAGGAAGCCTGACAATGGCAAAGCTTTGCCGACTGTATTTGATCACGCCGCCCCGCATCGAAATTACCTTCCCCGACACACTGGCCCGTGCACTCGATGCCGGTGATGTGGCATGTCTTTTATTGCGTCAGGAAGACACAAGCGACGACATGGTTCGTGCAGCCATCGACACCTTGCGCCCCGTCGCCCAGTCCCGCGGGGTCGCTTTCTTGCTCGATAACAACCCGGGCCTGGCCGTCGACACGGGGTGCGATGGCGTCCACATTGGGCAGGGTGACATCACTTGCGACCAAGCCCGCGCAGCATTTGGTCCCGAAGGTATCGTCGGGGTGGACTGTCAGGGTTCGCGCCATCTGGCTATAGAAGCCGCCGAAAGCGGTGCCGACTACGTTTCTTTCGGGCCTTTTTACGGCCCTCCGACAAACGAGGACGAAGAATTGGCAGACCCGGACATTGTGGCTTTGTGGGATGAGGCAACGACGGTTCCCAGCGTCGCCATCGGCGGCATTACCATCGAAAACTGCCCTCCCCTGGTTCGCGCCGGTGCCGATTTCATCGCCGTTAGTTCCGCAGTATGGGACGCGCCCCAAGGTGCAGCAGCGGCAGTCGAGGGTTTCAACACCGCCATCTCGCAATCTTGACAATTATTGTATACCTCGGGATCACCACGCGGCGACCATAAGATCGTTGCCTCTTTTCCCCCATGCTGATAGGTTCCGCGCCTTCTATATAACTCAATGGTCCGGTCACATGAAAATCAACGGAAATGCCATTCGCCCTGGAATGGTCATCGAGCATCAGGGTCGCCTGTGGCGGGCGGTTAAAATTCAGCACACCCAGCCAGGCAAGGGCGGCGCCTACCTTCAGGTCGAACTGAAAGACCTGCGCAGTGGCAGCAAGCTGAATGAACGCTTCCGCTCGTCGGTATCCGTCGAACGGGCATCGCTTGATCAACGGGATTACCAGTATTTGTTTGCTGATGGCGACATGTACACTTTCATGGACAATGAATCCTACGAACAAATCACCCTAAACGTGGATGCACTGGGCGAAGATCAGGTTCCTTATTTACAGGAAAGCATGATCGTCACGGTCGAAAGCCACGAGGGTGATCCGATCAGCGTGCGACTTCCCGACACGGTCACCCTGGAAGTTACGGAAGCCGACGCCGTGGTCAAGGGGCAGACGGCATCGTCGTCTTACAAACCAGCCAAGCTCGAAAACGGGGTTAAAACTTTAGTACCGCCATTCATCGAAACCGGCACCCGAGTCGTCATCAACACCGTCGACGGTTCTTACGTCGAACGCGCCAAGGATTAATAAAAAACATGGCCCTCCGCTCGGCCCTTATCAATGTCATGGTCGCCGCCGCCCAAAAAACTTCGCGCAAATTGTTGCGAGATTTTGGCGAGCTAGAAAACCTGCAGGTGTCGCAAAAAGGCCCCGCCGACTTCGTCAGTTCTGCTGACAAAACGGCAGAAGACACCCTGCGCCGGGAATTAAAGAAGGCCCGCCCTAACTTCGGCTTCCTGCTCGAAGAATCCGGCGAGTTCGAAGGTCAGGACACGTCTAATCGGTGGGTGATCGATCCGCTGGACGGCACCACCAATTTTCTTCACGGCATTCCGCATTTTGCGATTTCCATTTGCCTTGAGCGCGACGGCGAACCCCATGCCGGGGTCATTTACCAACCGGTTCACGACGAAATGTTCTGGGCCGAAAAAGGTCAGGGTGCATTTCTTAACGGTAATCGCCTGCGTGTATCGGGACGTGCCGACCTTGAAGAAGGTGTCATTGCGACGGGAATTCCCTTACGCGGAGCATCTAACCACGGTAAATTCATGGCCCGCCTGCAAAATATAATGAACGTTTCTGGCGGTGTCCGCCGGACGGGTTCGGCCGCCCTCGACCTGGCTTATGTCGCCGCCGGACGCTTCGATGGCTATTGGGAAGATCAGCTCAACGCGTGGGATATCGGCGCCGGGATCGTGTTGGTACGGGAAGCCGGCGGCTATGTCACCGATATAGACGGTGGCGCTACCATGATGAAAAGCGGTAACGTTGTCGCCGCTAATGATCGGTTGCATACGTCCTTCCGCAAGGTGCTGCGGGATAGCGGAAAATAAGTTATTACCCTTGATTCAGTGACCAATTTGGCAAAATAGTTGTGCCCCCGGCTGGCCTTGTCTATTTTGATGGTCGGGAGTACTTCAAGGTTAAGGGTGTACCGTCAATGGCGCATAGCCGGGACTGACACCCGCGAAGATAACAACGGGGATACCACGAACCCATGAACGCTATTTCAATTATTCGTTTAAGCACTCTGATCGTCGCCGTTTCCGTACCAGGCACGGCAGGCATCGCCATTGCTCAGGAATCACCATACCTCGACTTCAATCACCCCAGCGTTAGCATCGACCTGAGCGTGATCGAAGACAGCGGATATGGAACGGGTGCCCCCGGCACGGTGCTGAACCGGGCCAACCGGCATAAATTACGAATTCCCGGCGCCCAAGCCCCGACATCCATGTTACATGTGAAGCCGGTCGGCGGTCAGGCGGCGGTATCAAGCCGACTTAACACGTCTCCGCGCCCCGCCGCCAAACCCGTTCAACCAGCCGCCGCCCCCAAAATGGCGAAGGCCGTGCCGCCTGCTGCGATTGCACCGGCACCGGCACCGGCACCGGTTCGAGCGCCAGTTGTAAGCCCTGTTGCCCCCAAAAAACCGGCAATTTCCGCGCAGGCGCCCAAAAAGCTCGAAGCTCCGGCCCAGGCCCAATCCGCACCGCCACCACCGACCGTAGCCAAGGCCCCCGAAGTGACACCAAGCGAAACGGCGGCGCCGGCTAAAGCAACCATGCCCGAAGCACCGAAAACCGAACAGGCCTCGGTGCCCGCCGCTAGCGCCGATGCAGAACTTGGCTTGGCCATGCAACTGGTTTTCGCCAACGACGCCACCCGGCTTTCCGCCGAAGCGAAAAACCAGCTGAAATCGCTTGCGGCGAACGTCAAGGGCAAAGAAAACGTGCGCTTGCAGCTCATGGCTTATGCTGGCGGCGACAAGCTGTCGGCCAGCCTGGCGCGGCGGCTTTCTCTTTCAAGGGCACTGTCGGTGCGATCCTTCCTGATTGAAAATGGTATCCGCAGCACCCGTATTGACGTTCGGGCGCTTGGCAACAAGACCGAGAGCAAACCGCTCAACCGGGTCGACCTGAACCTGACAGAGCGATAATCCCAAGGCCCATATGTGACTTAAAGGAACGTTTCCGGCTATGACCAATCCGCGTCGATTCCTGATCCGAATGCTCATGTTCCTTGTCGCCGTAGCGGGTGCCACCGCATTTGTCTTCGACCCTCTGCAGGGGGCCTTCATGTCAAATGCCCCCCTGAACGGATTGATCGTTGGCGTCTTGTTACTGGGCATCGCATATAATTTTCGTCAGGTGCTGATGCTTCACCCGGAAGTATCCTGGATCGAATCATTCCGCCAAAACAATCAAGCCGCGGTCCAAAGCCGGTCTCCCCGTTTGCTGGCCCCCATGGCGACCATGCTTGGTGAGCGCAATCGCGAGCAGTTGAGCCTGTCGACGTTGTCCATGCGGTCGCTGCTCGATGGGATCTATTCCAGGCTTGATGAATCCCGGGATCTGTCCCGCTACACCATCGGCCTGCTTATCTTCCTTGGCCTTCTGGGGACATTCTGGGGACTGCTGGAGACCGTATCGTCGATCAGCGGCGTAATTTCGAGCCTAAGTGCAAAAGGTGACATGTCAGCGGTTTTTGCCGATCTGAAAACAGGCCTCCAAGCCCCCCTCGCGGGTATGGGAACGGCGTTTTCATCCTCCCTCTTCGGCCTTGCCGGATCGCTTGTACTGGGCTTCCTGGACTTGCAGGCAGGTCAGGCCCAGAACCGCTTTTACAATGACCTTGAAGAATGGCTGTCGAGCCTGACCCGGCTGTCAAGCGGTGCGCTGGGCGGTGCCGAAACCGATCAATCGGTTCCCGCCTACGTCCAGGCCCTGTTGGAACAGACGGCAGAAAGCCTTGAAAGCCTGCAACGGACCTTAACCCGGGGTGAGGAAAGCCGTATTTCGGCCAATAACAGTATGGTCTCGCTTGGAGATAAACTCAGCACCCTGACGGATCATATGCACACCGAACAGGCGTTGATGATGAGACTGGCGGAAAGCCAGGTGGAAATGAAACCCATACTGGCGCGCCTCGCCGACGGCGGTGGCCAGCGCGGTGGCGGCCTGGACGAGGCCAGTCGCGTGCATTTGCGCAATCTTGATATCTACATGGCCCGGCTGGTCGAAGAAGTCAGTACTGGCCGCGACGACATCGTCAGCCAACTCAGAAGTGAAATCAAATTGCTGGCCAGGACCATTGCCGCCAGCAAAGATACGTCTGAACTTTAGGTAAAGCCCATGGCTTCCCTCGCCCGGCGATCACGACACAATAGCAACATCTGGCCCGGCTTCGTGGATGCCCTGGCGACCCTTCTCATGGTCATCATCTTCTTGTTGATGATTTTCGTGATGGCCCAGTTTTTCCTCAGCGATGCCTTGTCGGGTCGAGACCAGGCGCTGGACAAGCTGAACAGCCAGATTTCCGAAATGGGTGATTTGCTGGCATTGGAACGCAAGGCCAACGACCGTCTGCGAACGGATTTTTCGCAAATATCTGAAGAATTGCAGGCCTCCGTCATCGTGCGCGATGATCTGAATGCCTCGTTGCGCGTCATGGCCGACAAATCCCAAGCCGCCGAAACCCTGGCCCGAAACCTGAGCCTCCAGTTGGATGACGCTTTTAAAACCATCGACGTCAACAAGGAAACCATCGCCGCAAAAGTTGGTGAACTGGCCAAATTGAGCGACGACATCAGCGCCTTGACCGCCCTGCGCGAAGATCTGGAAAGCAAGATCAACGGCATGACCGCCAAGTTGGGAGACAAGGACAATCAAATCGCAAAGGAAAGAAAAATTTCCGAAAGCGCGCGCGCCCAGATTGCCTTGGCGAACAAACAGATGGCGGCGTTACGCGATCAACTGGCGGGCTTGGCCGACGCCCTGGATGCGTCGGAACGGAAAGCCGAAGAACAGGGCGTGCAAATTTCCGCACTTGGCAAACGACTCAATTCGGCGCTGGCCTCAAAGGTGCAAGAGCTGTCTCGCTATCGGTCTGAATTTTTTGGTCGCCTGCGCGAGGTTCTTGGCAATCAACCCGGCATTCGGATCGTCGGCGACCGGTTCGTTTTTCAGTCAGAAGTACTCTTTACGTCCGGATCGGCGGACCTGGGCGAAGCAGGCAAGAAACAATTGGCCCAGCTCGCCGGGACGTTACGTGAGCTGACGGACCGAATCCCCAATGACATCGACTGGATTTTGCGAATTGACGGGCACACCGACAGCGTACCGATCTTCAACCTGAAATTTCCTTCAAATTGGGAATTGTCTTCGGCGCGGGCAATTTCAGTGGTCAAATACCTGACTGAACAACAAATTCCGGCCAATCGTCTGGCGGCAACCGGATTCGGTCAATACCAACCCATCGACGCCGCCAGTGATGAAATAGCCAACCGCCGCAACCGCAGAATCGAACTTAAATTGACCCAGCGCTAGGGAATGCCATACAGGCGTTGACATCTCCGCCGCAATTGCCTTTCCTAGCCGCCCTTCAACACGGTTATACCACCCCATGCCTATCCTGTTTCTGATCGTCTTCATCGACCTTGTCGGCTTCGGTGTGATCATCCCGTTGCTGCCGTTCTTCGCCCTGCATTTCGATGCGACACCGGCGACCGTTGGGCTGTTGATGGCAAGCTATTCGCTGGGCCAGTTCATTGCCGCGCCATTCTGGGGGCGCGCCAGTGATCGCCTGGGTCGTCGACCGATCCTGCTGATCACATTAGCCGGAGGAGCCATTGCCTATGTCTTGCTAGGCTTCGCTGATAGCCTGTGGATGCTGTTCGCGGCCCGTGCCCTCAGTGGCTTCATGGCCGGAAATATATCCACCGCATTCGCCTACGTTGCCGACATTACAACGGCGGAAAACAGGGCCAAGGGAATGGGCGTCGTCGGTGCCGCCTTCGGTCTTGGTTTTATTGCCGGTCCGGCCATCGGCGGCATTCTGGCAGGCCCCGACCCCCTGAACGCCAATTTTCAGTTGCCGGCGTTTGCCGCCGCTGGCTTAACGTTGACGGCGTTTTTGTTGGCGACTTTCAAATTGAAAGAATCACTTTCTGAAAATATTCGGCGCAGCCTGGCCGAAAAACCCAGAAAAAAGCGCGCCAAACAATTCCGCGAAGCCATCGCCCGGCCCAATGTAGGCCTGCTGATCGGGCTTGCGTTCCTCGCGACATTCGTTTTTGCCGGCATGGAAACCACGTTTGCCATGTGGTCCGAGCAGCGCTTTAACTGGGGACCGCAACAAAACGGTTATCTGTTCGCCTATATTGGCATTCTGAGCGCCATTATCCAGGGCGGGTTGGTCGGGCGATTGGTCAAACGATTCGGCGAAGCCAATCTGATCGTTCAAGGCAGTGCCGCGCTGGCCATAGGCATGTTGGCAATTCCATTTTGTTCAACCCTCCCGGCCTTGCTGGCGGCCATGGCTGTTGTCGCCTACGGTTTTTCGGTCATCAATCCGGCTATGAACAGCCTGATATCGCTACAGGTGGGCCCCGAAGAACAAGGGGGCATCATGGGCGTTACCAGGTCGGCAACGACCATGGCACGTGTTATGGGCCCCGTCTGGGCCGGCATGCTGTTTGCGGTTATGGGAATGGATTGGCCCTATTTTGCCGGAGCCGTTTTGATGATTGTCGTGCTCGTATTGGCCGGTAAAATGCTTAAAGCCCGGTTATCCGTCAATCAAGACTGAAGGCGACCTTGGCCAGGCCTGACAATTCTTCCGACAGCTTCAGGGTCAGGCTTTCGCCGCTGCGCGTATCTACCCAGGACCGGGTAACTTCATTGAATTGATAATGAGAAGCGCCACTTACCGGCGATGACACCCAGATTTGACGGTTTGGCCCGTGCTTGTTGATGATATACTGCCCGCCCGTATCGGTTTCTATGGTCAGCATGCCGTTTTCCATATCCACTTCAAACCGGTCGCCCAGTTTATCGTCGATGACGTCGAGCAGGCGGTTCAGGGTTTCATCAGCGATGCTGTCAAAATTTCCGATATCGAGGGTCATGGAGGGGTTCCCATAAATGATCATAAAGCGGCATCTTATAGTCGTTCTATTGCAACGCAATAAGTTCTCTTGCAGTGAGGTAAGCGGCAGAGTATATAAACCGCTTAATTCCTGATCATACGGCCATCAAGCAATGTTATCTTGATGATCGGCAGTTTGATCAATTCTATTTTATTCGAGCACTTGCCTGCCTTTGTATCAGGGCGGGGCGCTCTAGGAGAGTTGGCCGTGAAAAAAGACATTCATCCCGAATATCATGAAATTACCATCCAGATGACCGACGGAAGCACTTTCAATACCCGTTCGACCTTTGGCGCCGCTGGCGAAACCATCAAACTGGACATCGATCCGAAGACTCACCCGGCGTGGACCGGCGTGCACAGATTGAACGATGCTGGCGGACAGTTGGCCAAGTTCAACAAGCGCTTTTCGGGTCTCGGCCTTAAAGACACTTGATTTTAACCATTTGCCCCTATTTATTGGTCCTTAATTAAGGGCGCACGTGGGGACGAAATGGCTCATACAACTCATTACGAGGTTCACGTCAAACAAAACGGGCGATGGGAAATCCATGCCCGTTTTACGGCGACGGAAAAAGAAGCCTCTATCGAGGAAGCGAAAAGCCTCGATACCATGAAGCACATCGAATCGGTCAAGGTCATTCAAGAAATTTATGACCTGGACGATGGAACTTCAAAAGAATACAACGTCTATGCGCCCGGGCAAAAAAAGTATCGCCCACCAAGCAAAGCCACGGCGACACAATCTTCTTCCGCCGGGAATGCATCCGGCGCGGCTTCGAGGGGCAAATCCTCCAGGAAGGCTAAACCCAGCCTGACGTTTTCCGCGTTAATCTGGCGAATGTTGGCAATTACCGTGTTCAGCACCATCGTCGGCGGTTTGTTCACCTGGTTCATTTCAATGGTGACGGCGGAAACCTCTATAACCAAAAATGCCCAGATCAACATCATGATCATCACCTTCCTGGTGACATTCGTGATGGCCGCCATCCCCATGGCAATAATGTTTCTCGGCGGCAAGAAAAATTAATCCCTTGTTCGACAGTGACAGGATCGCTTGCTTCATCAGAGCGGTTTCCATCAACCTCGACATGGGCTAGGGTTTTAAGGATATAGGTCAAACGCGTTTCCCCGGAGGAGCCAAGGTGGCCCGGCAAGTTAATTTTGAAGTTCATGTTAATCAAAAGGGCCGTTGGGAAATTCACGCCCGGCACGAAGATGCCGGTGCGGCGACCGAAGAGGCCAAATCTCTTGATATCTTGAGTTCGATCGACGAGGTTAAAGTTGTCCGCGACACCTATGACACCGAATCTGGTGAATCAACCGAAACGGTAGTTTACCGGTCACCAAAAGGGCAGCAAAAGCATACCGCATCGCGCAAAGCGATGGCCAATAAATCGGCCCGCATGCGAAGTCGCCAGGATGACAGTTCCGAACTTGATTTTAGCATGTTTGGAAAAGCAAAAAAGTCCAAACAAAAAAGGGCCACGGGCAAACCGCAGACGTTCACGACAACTTTGGTCAAAATCCTTTTGATCATTCTATTTGGCGTCACTATTGCCAGCTTGCTGGCCTTTGGCTCTATCGTTTATTTGCGTGAGACATCTTTTAGCAACAACGTTCAGACAAATATTGTCTTCGTAATCTTTGTCGTCACCTTCTTGCTCTGCACCTTCGTCATGGCGCTGAATTTCCTGAAGAAGGATAACTTGCCGACATCGGCCCGCCCGGTCCCCAGACCGCAACCTGCGCCAAGACAGTCCTCTGGTGGGCAGAAAACAAAACAAGGTCAAAAATCAACAGCCAAGACGACAGAGAAATCACCCTTCGATGTCGGCAACCCAGGCGCGCCACCATCCGCAGAAGCCCTGGCATCCGTTGCCGACCTGTCAGACGCCACAGACCAACCGTCGCCCGATGCACTGCCCGAACCACCCGCCCCCCTCGAACCACCGGAACTACCATCAGCGGACTTGCCTGAAGTGCCAGCCCCTGTTGAACCGGCCGTTCCCGAACAGCCGCAGGCTGAAACCCCGCCTGCTCCTGAAGCTCAATCCGACCTCTCCCCCCATGCGGAAAAACAACGCTTGGTGCTAATGAAATTTCTAAGTGACAGCCTTGAAGTAATGCACGCCGACCCGTCCCAACTCGACAGTTTCAATAAATTCGGCATCAACCTGTTTCTCGCCGGTTCCATCGAAGCCCTGGGCCAAAAAACCATGCTCGATATACGTTCGGCCTCGAATATTTTGAGCGGCACAGTGACGATCATCGGATTCAGGAAATCCGAAGCCGAAAAATTCGCCGACAAGTATGAAGATTACCTGCTCGCCGATTCGCGATACATGCAGATGTTCCAGGCCGGTCGGAACGCCATGAACATGAATTTGGATGATGATCCGGAGTCGACAAAATACCTGGAACAAGGTTTGGCAGAATGGAACAAGCCAAAGGCCAAGGATGAAATTTCAGGCCCCGTAACCGTCTTGTTCACCGACATTGCGGGTTCAACTGCCATGACCCAGGAACTGGGTGATGCCGTCGCCCAACAAATCGTCCGCGCCCACAACCGCGTCGTACGGGAAGCCTTGACTGATTTCGCCGGTAAGGAAATCAAACATACCGGCGACGGTATCATGGCGTCATTTTCCAATGTGTCAGGCGCCGTAGAGGCGGCAATTCGCATGCAGCAAAATGTCGCTATCCACACTCAAAACAATCCTGATCTGCCGCTGTATGTAAAGATTGGTATCAACGCTGGCGAACCCATCGCCGAAGACAATGATTTGTTCGGTTCAACCGTGCAGATGGCAGCGCGCATTGTTGACAAAGCGAGCAAAAACGAAATTTTTGTATCTGAAATCGTACGCGGTATTTGTGAAGGTAAGAAGTTGCATTTCAAAAGCCGCGGGACGTTTGAAATGAAGGGCTTCGACGTGCCCCCAACGTTGTATGAAGTGCTGTGGGAAAAAACACAGTAATCATCTGGCTTCCCCTTGCGCGCAAAAAAAAGTCCTCTTATATCCTGTTTAGTGATGGATGCCGATGATCGGGTCCGCTTCACTTTAGTGCCGCAAGCCTGGCCTACATGGCAGGCTCGACGGATTTTATCTCGCTTCTTATAGGAGACTAGACCATGCGTACCATTGACCTTTCCCCGCTTCATCGTTTCGCTGTTGGATTTGACCGGATGCAACGGCAATTCGATCACCTGCAAAGGCTTGACGATACGGGCAATACCTACCCGCCCTATAACATCGAAACCATCGATGAAAACAATTATCGCGTCACCCTGGCCGTCGCCGGTTTTACCGAACGGGACTTAGATGTGACGATCAAGGAAAATACCCTTTTTGTTACGGGTAAACTGGACGGCAAGGACGAAAACAAGACGTTCCTGCATCAGGGTATCGCCGGGCGAACTTTCGAGCGCCGATTCGAATTGGCCGATCATATTCAGGTCCTGGGGGCCAATTTGGAAAATGGCCTGTTACACATTGATCTGATGCGTGAAATTCCCGAAGAAATGAAACCGCGCACGATCAGGATTTCCCACCAGGAGACCACCGGAAAAATCGAAAACAAGGCCGCCTGAATGGAATAACCCGGAACGCCTGGTTGTCCTCGATTCAGACGATCAGGCGTTCCAGCGCCGTGCGGATGGCGTCGGGGACCGGCACCGGTTTACCACTGGCCCGATCGATGAAAACATGTACGAAATGTCCCGCTGCGACGGCCTTGGGGTCGGTGTCTTGCACATCTTTCTTGAATACCGCCAATTCATACCGAACGCTTGAAGTTCCCAAGTTGCTTACGGCCATACCAACATCGATGATTTCAGGATAGGCAATCGATTCATAAAACCGGCACATGGTTTCAACAACAACACCAATCACCGGGCCATCAGAAATATCCAGCCCTCCCTGTTCGATCAGGTAGCTGTTCACGACGCTGTCAAAATAACTGTAATAGGTGGCATTATTGACGTGACCGTATGGGTCGTTGTCGGCCCAGCGGGTTTCTATTTCGACCACGCGGGGGAACCCGTCCCGGGTTTGTCTTTCTGCCCTGATATCCGTCACAATCGACCCCGCAAAAGCAAAGGGCCGCCTTTATACGGGGCGGCCCCTTTTTTAACGCCTCAACCTGTCAAACTCGCCATTTTATTTTTTATAGCAGGACAGAATGTACCCATCCCTGAGGGCGATGGTCAAGGGGGGATTTCCCCCACCCTAGAACCCATCCAAGTTAGCCTCACCGGGAATTGAAACATCCTCGCACTTATATAACCTTTAATATCTAAACTCGCAGAATTCCACAAATTACGTAACCTTTAGTGTAGAACTTGGCCAACAAAAATGACTATTCTTTCGCCATGTTCGAAGGGCTCCAAACCATAAGCAGCTGGCTTTTAAGCACCGCTCACGCCTCTGGCAATGCCATGCCCCTTCACTACGATACGACTCTGGTCTTTTTTTCAGTACTGATTGCCATTTTGGCGTCGTACACCGCGTTCCTGGTGACCGAGCGGGTCAGCGAGGCTGCGACCCGGTCCAATCGGTTAACCTGGCTGAGCGTCGGCGGTTTCTGCCTGGGCGGCGGTATTTGGGCCATGCATTTTATGGGCATGTTGGCCATCACATTACCTGTACCGATTGGATACGATCCATTTTTGACAATCGGTTCAGTTATTCCGGCGGTAGTTGCGGGTATCGTATTTATCAACCCCCACACTGGCACCGCCTCGTCCTCACGGCGCTTCTACCGGGATAGTGTCTTGATGGGGGTCGGTATCGCCATCATGCACTATTTGGGCATGTCGGCGATGCAACTGAACGCCATCATGAAATTTGACCCTATTGTATTTGCCATATTCGTCATCGTCGGCGTTACCGGTTCTGCCCTGTCCTTACAATTGAAAATGCGAATTGAGGGGATAGCCCACACATCAAGCGGCGCCACCCGAACCACCATCGCCTATGCCCTGATAATGGGTCTCGTCATTTCCGCCATTCATTATATCGCCGTGTCGGGCACCCGCTTCATTGAGACTGATACTGCCCTCGTGTCACTACCTTTCGATCACTGGCCGCAAGACCTGATCGCAGACATCATCGGCATTGATACAGGAATTATCCTGTTATTGCTTGTGTATGCCGTCCATATCAGTCGTCGATTGGAACTTCTCTCAAGGCTCGAAGCCAGCGAGACACAGCAGCGTGCGACACTTGATTCTGTCGCCGAAGGAATTATTACAATCAATGATCAGGGGCTTGTAAAATCCTTCAATCGCGGGGCGGAACAGATATTTGGATATTCAGCGGATGATGTTGTCGGCATGAACGTCTCAGTTCTGATGCCCGAAGAGTTACGCCCGGAACACGAAATATATACCCGGGACTCAACGCTGAATTCAGCCCGCATCATCGACAAGGTTCGCGACCTGCAAGGGCAAAGAAAAGACGGCTCGACCTTTCCTGCCGAATTGAGCGTGACGCCAATGCTCCTACGGGGGAAAAAATATTTCATCGGCGTCATACGCGATATCAGCGAGCGCAAGAGTTACGAAACAAACCTGCTCAAGGCCAAGGAAGAAGCAGAACTGGGAAACCGCGCCAAGTCAGACTTTCTAGCCTCCATGAGTCATGAACTGCGTACGCCGTTAAACGCCATTCTGGGTTTTGCGCAGTTCTTGAAATACGACCCGCAGAACAGCCTGAACGAAGATCAGACGGCGCGCATCGAGCACATTATCAAAGGCGGCGACTACCTTCTTGAATTAATTAATCAGGTCCTGGAACTAAACACCATCGAAGCCGGCAAAGTTTCGTTGACCATCGATCACACTACGCCTCGCACCGTTATTGATGACTGCCTGGCAATGATCAGGGTCAGGGCGGCAGAAAACGAAGTCGACGTCTGTGATCAAACGACCATTGATGACCTGCCCCTGTTATGGACGGATGAAGTACGCCTCAAACAGGCGCTACTCAACATTCTTTCCAATGCCGTCAAATACAACCACAAGGGCGGCAAAGTAACGGTTTCTTGTGAACTAAGACCGGAGAAGGTATTTCGCCTTATCGTCACCGATACAGGCCCCGGCATCGAGAAACACTTGCAAGAAAGCCTGTTCAAACCCTTTGAGCGACTGGGCCGAGAGGCCGGGCGCATTGAAGGCACTGGAATTGGATTGTCGATCACTAAGAAAATTGTCGAAGTCCTGGGAGGAAACATCGGTTTCATCAGTGAACAGGGCGTCGGCAGCTCATTCTGGATCGACATTCCAATGATTGATAAAAGAGATGGCCTGACATCAGGTGTCCAATCAGCCCGAATGGCATCTACACTTGCCCAGCAGCCGGGGCTGGATATGTCCGTGCGCACGGTGCTTTACATCGAAGACAATCCCGAAAGCATAATGTCCATGGAATCCATTATCCGCAAGGTCGGATCCACGAAGCTCATTACCGCCCACAATTGGCTAACCGGGTCAGATATCGCCCGCCAACAGCCCCCCGACCTGATCATCATAAACGTCGACCTGCCCGGATTAAGCGGCGCGCAATGCGTAGTGGAATACCACGATACTCCAACCAGCGAAAACACGCCGTTCCTTGCCGTCACCGCGATTTCAACTGCGAAGGAAATTGAATCCGGAATCGAAGCCGGGATTCGAGGTTATCTTAAAAAGCCGTTCAAGATCGAAGAATCCATCGCAGCAATAAATGAAGCTCTTGGCGTCAGGCCACAAAAGAACACGGAACCCGGCGTCCATTGAGTGATGTCCCGAAAATAACTTTACGCCGCCCTGAAAACGATATCCTGGGCCCCGTCCCACAACACCAATCGCCCGAATTCCGGCAAATTCTCGAAACCTTCGGTAATGCTTAGAAAGTGGTTGCCCGCGAGCGTTCCCATCTTGCTGGCAAAACTTGAACTGCCGTAAGCGAAAAGAATCTCCGTTTCACTGAACCCGCCCGGATACAGCAAAAAATCGCCACGCGAAGGATGACTGGTGTGGTTTTCAAATTCGAGTCCGGTATCAAGGTCTCCCAACGGGATCCATACCGCTTCACCGCTCCAGCGGGAATGAATGACCTTGTTCTTGAAAGGTAACAAGGCCTCAAACGCAGCACAGGTAACAGGGGCCACCTCAGTTTGGAGGCATGCCTTGAAGATAAAAGGCCCCGCCTGAATATCAAGAAATTTCATGACAAAATCTCCTTACAAAAAAAGGACCGCCCCCGTTAAGGGGCGGCGAGTTTTAACAGGGAGGCGCCGGAAGGATTGCTGTGTGCAAAGACCCGGAATCCGAGCCGATATCCATCCGACACCTTAACAATACCTGCCCCCACATTAACGATTGCTTAACGCTATCTCAGGATTTAAAAAACTGTTCGGCGCCGTCGCGCGCGCCATGCTTACTTTCGATCATTGACCGGGCCCTTGATATCTCTACGTCCAGCTCTGCTATATACTCGTGCAGGGCCTCGATGGACATCACTTCAAGGTCCTTCAGACCCTGTTTCCTGACCGGCGGTTCCAGTTCGTCGGTATCCATGTTCTCAATCTCCATTGTCCATGATAGCTTTTGCATCTTCATCAAAATAACCGGAGCAACCTTACCATGACCGTAGCAATTCCAAAAACCATGTCATGCATGGAAATCAGCGAAGGCCAGTTGATTGCGGCGGTTCGCCCGGTTCCGGTTGCTCGCGACGGTGAAGTTCTGATCCGGGTCCACGCCGCCGGCATTAACCGCCCCGACGTCCTGCAGCGCAAAGGGGGGTACGCACCACCGCCAGGAGCATCAGACATCCCGGGGTTGGAAGTCGCCGGGGATATCGTCGCATTGGGTGACGGCGTATCAAACTGGAAAATCGGCGATCAGGTATGCGCTCTTGTTACCGGCGGTGGTTATGGTGAATATTGCACCGCCCCGGCACCGCAATGCCTGCCGATTCCGGCTGGGCTGGATATGGATGAAGCGGCGGCATTGCCTGAAACATTCTTCACCGTTTGGTCAAACGTATTTGATCGCGCCGGCCTTGTTGCGGGCGAGACCTTGTTAGTCCACGGCGGGTCCAGCGGTATCGGCACCACCGCCATCCAAATCGCCCATCACCTGGGGGCCGAAGTTATCGTAACTGCCGGGACCGATGACAAATGCGGCGCTTGCGAAGTTCTGGGTGCCGATCATGCCATCAACTACCGGGAGCGGGATTTCGTCGAGGCGGCGAAAGAATTGACCGATGGCAAAGGTGTCAATGTCATCCTCGACATGGTTGGCGGCGACTATGTGGCGCGCAACTTCGAAGCCCTGGCACCGGACGGGCGACTGGTCAGCATCGCCTTCCTGACCGGCAGCAAGGTTCAGGTCGACCTGATGCCGGTCATGCTCAAACGCCTGACCCTGACCGGCTCAACCCTGCGTCCGCGTTCGGTTGAATTCAAGGCCGCCATCGCTGAAAATCTAAAAGCACGCATCTGGCCGTTGATCGAGGAAGGTAAAATAGCCCCCTTCATCCATGCCACCTTCCCTCTTTCCGCTGCCGCAGAGGCCCACGCCCTTATGGAAAGCAGCGAACATATCGGAAAGATTGTGCTTCAGATGTGAATTTAGCTGATCAAATGGTTTACGGGCGGGGAAAAATGAATTATGTCTCTCCCCTTACGCCGAGATTAAGATTGAACGGCGTTTTTTCCCGGTCATCTTACGAACAGGACGATAAGCGATGACGCAGCCTCTTATGCCCAAGGCCACCGCCGTTTGGCTGGTCGAAAACACCGCACTGACTTTTGACCAGATTGCAGATTTCTGCGGTTTGCACGCGCTTGAAGTTCAGGCCATAGCCGATGACGAAGTCGCGATCGGCATGCAAGGGCTTGACCCCATCCGTGCCGACGAGTTGACCATGGCCGAAATCGAGCGCTGTGTCGCGGATACTTCCGCCCGCCTCAACCCCTCGCCGAACCGCACGCCGATCCCCAAGCAAAAAGGGGCGCGCTACACACCGGTTTCCAAACGCCAGGATCGACCCGACGCCATTTCATGGATTGTAAAGAACTACCCCGAAATGAGCGATGCGCAGATTTCCAAACTGATTGGCACAACCAAGCCAACCATCAACGCCATCCGCGACCGCACGCACTGGAATTCGCCCAATATCACGGCTCAGAATCCGGTCAGCCTGGGGCTATGCACCGGTGAAGCACTGGAAAAGGCCATTTTCGTCGCGCGCGCGCGTGCAGGTACAGTCCGGGTTGCCAAGGAAGAAACTTCCGAAACACCACCAAGCAGCGCCGATAGTTAATCCGGTACGGTCCATGCTATGAAAATATTCATCGCATTGATCGCTTTACTGGCTCTGACTGCCGCTGCAGGTGTTTATATCTACTATCCTGCAGGTGAATTCGCCTGGATGGAAAGGCCATACAAAAACTATAAAAATACCCGTTCGCGGCTGAATTACAAGGCCATCGCGGTCGACCTCAAGGAAAGAAAATACGGTCAGGCTCTTTCTTTTCCGGGTCCCGAAGCGGCGATGGAACAAGCCTTTTATAGTTGCCGAAAAATAGCAAACAACTGTGAACTCTACGCGCTTGGCGATAAAATCGTCATCGGCATGGATGCGCTTGCCATAAAAAAGCTGATCGAACCCTATTGGAGCAGGCACGCCACCCGCATATTCTCCTCTCCCTGGAAAGGGGACAAGTTCAGCGGCGGTGAAATTGAAACCGCACTAGCCGGTATAACGGCGTACGGTATCAACCGGAATGGCCTGCGAACCCAAACCATTTGGGAAAAATCGGGCACCCTGAAAAGCGACGTTCTCAACAATTTTGCCCGTCCACCAAAGAAAGACAGCGGCAAATGGTGGGTTAAGGGAGACAAACTTTGCCGTCAGTACATGAACTGGTATTCCGGCCAGGAACTCTGCGGCGTCCTAAGACGCGACGGCGACGATTTTTTGATCTACGGCGACAACAAAGAATTGTTGGTGATCTTCAAGCAGGTCGGCGACTGAAACCGGGCCCGATTTCTTCTTAATTTGACGGCCTAAAACTTTGCCCGCGACGCGTCGTGCGTGTTCCCGCAGTTACCAAAACCCATTCAGTCGAAATGAAACGCTTATTTGGCAATATAATTGGCTGCGAGAGCCTGGGCCGCAAACTTGGCGTCTCCCGCAGGGTCTTTGGTATGGCCCAAATGCGCCGTGACGATGGCTCCTTCTTTCAGCAACAATAGTTGCCGAACAAAGGTCGAAGGGTCAGACGCGCCCGCATCTTTTGCCAACCCAAGGAAATATTCAAACACCAGGCGCTTGTGCGATGCCGCCTGCATATGAATGGGATGATCCAAATTCTGGTATTCCGCGGATGCATTGATAAACATACATCCGCAAAAGCCTGGCTGGACAAACCATTCCCTGAGCGCATCGAACAAAGCAATCAGCTTGCCTTCAGGCGTAGAAGCCAATTCCTCAATTCGGTTGATGAACCAGGTGCGAAAATTTTCATCCCGTAATTGCAGAACGGCGACAATCAGTTCTTCCTTGTTTTGAAAGTATTTGTACATCGACGTTTTTGAAACACCGGTTTCAACGACCAGCATATCCATACCTGTCGCATGAAATCCGTTTCGGTAAAACACATCAAGCGCCTTTCGAACAAGCTGATCCCGCTTAGATGGTCTCATTAAAATTTCTCCTATTTTTACCATTCGGTATATAAACGAATAATTTCACGAAATCAACATTCCATAATTAAAGTTAGTTATATCAATAAGATAGGAAAGCAAATTCTAACGAAAAACCCTATTGATATAATTTTATGTTGACTAAGTGTACCGTTCGGTTCATTAATCTCAAACGAAAAACGTACCGAACGGTACACTTACACTTTAACTGGGTATGCGGCGCCACGGTGCCGCAAGCAGAAAGGACAACAAATAGATCAACACAACGCCCCGACACGCATACAGATGCACGTCAGGGTCGCCCCCTCATGAAACTGGAGAACGACTATGATAAATCGCAGAACAATGGCAACCCACTTTGGCCGTATGGTGCTTGCTTGTGCCGTCGTCACCGGACTGAGTTTCACTGGCGATTCCGCCAATGCGGCGAAATCCGCCACAATGGGCACCGCCCTGACCCAGCACAAGACAATCCAGGTTGATGGCCTCGACATATTCTACCGTGAAGCCGGCCCCAAGGACGCGCCAACGATCCTGCTGCTGCACGGGTTCCCCACGTCCTCGCAAATGTTTCGCAATCTAATTCCTGCGCTGGCCGATCGCTTCCACTTGATTGCACCAGATTTCCCGGGCTTTGGTAACAGCGCCATGCCCTCAATTGACGAGTTTGATTACACTTTTGACAATTTGGCCAAAGTCATTGATGGCTTCACCCAAAAGCTGAAACTGGATCGATACAGCGTATACGTCATGGACTACGGCGCACCTGTGGGCTTTCGTCTTGCGACTGCCCACCCTGAACGCGTTCAATCGCTGATCGTTCAAAATGGCAATGCCTACGAAGAAGGTCTGGGTAAATTCTGGGACCCGTTTCGCGCCTACTGGAAAGATCGCACCGACGAGAACGCCAAACCCTTGCAGGAGTTCCTGAATATCGGCGCCACAAAATGGCAATATACGCATGGCACGCGCAATCCCGAGAGCATCAGCCCGGACACCTGGACCACAGATCAATATTTTCAGAACCGCCCCGGCAACAAGGATATCCAGTTACAGTTGTTTTTCGACTATGGATCTAACCCGCCGCTGTATCCCTCTTGGCAGGCCTACTTGCGAACCCATCAGCCGCCAACCTTGATTGTATGGGGTAAAAACGACGTCATATTTCCGGCCTCTGGTGCCCACCCCTATATGCGTGACCTGAAGAATTCGCAACTTCATCTGCTTGATACAGGGCACTTTGCCCTGGAAGAAGACGGAGAAAAAATTGCTGTTCTTATCCGGCAGTTCTTGAAGGCTCAGAACCTTTAAACCAGCAATCGGGGCGTGTTCGAAAACAAACACGCCCCCCCTTTTACCTAACGATGACCAGGAGAAGGCTATGCCCGGATATACCAGCGACATCGCATTTACGCCCGCCGTGAAGCGCATACAAAACATCAAGGGCTCACGGTCAGGCTACGCCTGCATGGAACAAGGTACAGGCTGGAAGGATACCGTCTCGCCTGACCTGGAAACGTTTATCGCCGCCCAGGATTCCTTTTATCTGGGTACCGCCAGCGCAGACGGACAGCCCTATATTCAACATCGCGGTGGCAAGCCAGGCTTCTTGAAAGTTGAGAATGCCAGAACACTGGCGTTTGCTGATTTCCGAGGCAACAAACAATACATATCTTCAGGAAATCTCAGCGAGAACGACAAGGCATACATATTTCTCATGGACTACGCCCATCGTCGGCGTATCAAGATCTGGGGCCGGGCCCATGTTTCAAACGATCCGCAACTGATAATGCGCCTGATCGACGAAGACTATGGTGGGGAACCAGAACAAGCCATCGTTTTTGACATAAGCGCCTGGGATGTCAATTGCCCCCAGCACATAACACCCAGATACACAGAAACCGTGGTTGGCGAAGCCCTCGGCGTTCTCAAACGCCGCATTGAAGAACTTGAAACTGAATTGCAAACCTATAAGGAACAAATATAGTGACGCGCACGCTGCACTACTGACGCGTTACACGATAAACCTATTTCGACCAACGGCTTGTGAAAGGACATACTGTCATGGCCCTCAATATGGATTTCACCCAACGAGTCGTTGTCCAAAGCGATGACCTGAATTGGGAAGCGTCAAGAATGCCCGGTGTCGAGCGACGCAAGCTGGAACGCGAGGCCCCTGAATCGGGTCGCACAACATCGCTGGTGCGCTACGCACCCAATAGCCATTTCGCCCCTCACACCCACACTGGCGGCGAAGAGTTCCTTGTGCTTGAAGGGGTGTTTTCAGACGATACAGGCGACTTCGGCCCAGGTAGCTATGTGCGCAACCCCATTGGCACGACACACAAACCCCATAGCGATGATGGCTGCGTCATTTTTGTAAAACTGGATCAGTTCGCCCCTGAAGACACCAACCCGGTCCGCATTGACACCGCCAACACAGCCTGGCGACCGGGCCTGGTCGATGGGCTGTCGGTCATGTCCCTGCATGAATTTGGTACTGAGCATGTTGCCCTGGTCAAGTGGGCGCCCGGCACCCGGTTCGTTCGTCACAGTCATATGGGAGGGGAGGAAATTTTTGTGCTCGACGGCGTCTTTGAAGACGAACATAGCCGTTACCCCAAGGGCACCTGGATCAGGAACTTCCACACCAGTGTCCACACGCCCTTCAGCACCGAAGGATGCACAATATGGGTCAAGACCGGACATCTACCGCCAGATGCTTGACAATGTCGCTGCAAGGCGGATCTACGACTGACAGACAAACCCAAGAAGGAACACACCATGACCCCGCCCCCTAAACATCGCAGCCGCACCTATGAGTGGGAAAGCCCCGAGGCCATCCACAGCGAAGCACAAACCATGTCGGGACTTGAATTCTTAAGGAGCGGCATGCTTGGGGACACCCGCAGGCCGCCCATCGCCCACACAATGGATTTTTGGCTAACCCAGGTTGAGGAAGGCAAGGCGGTATTCGCATCCAAACCGGCGGAATTTCATTACAATCCGATCGGGACCGTCCACGGCGGCTACTATGGCACTTTGCTCGATTCCGCCATGGGTTGCGCGGTCCACAGCACCATGGCGCCGGGCGAAGGCTATACAACGCTTGAATACAAAATAAATTTGGTGCGCCCCCTGACCATCCGGGTTGGCGAAATAAGATGCGAGGGTTGGGTTGTTCATCGCGGCAGCCGCATGGCGACGGCCGAGGGCAAAATCGTTGATTTGAACGGCAAGCTCTATGCCCACGGCAGTACAACCTGCATGATCATCCCCAACTGGGGCAAAAAGGACGGCACGTAGCCCCGAACTATACGCCCGCCTCAGTCCTTGACCGGCACCGTGTACCCCAGCGCCAGGCGGCCGCCGTCGACATAGATCGTCTGCCCCGTGATGTAGCTTGATTCGTCGCTGGCCAGGAACACTGCCGCATCGGCGATTTCATCGGGTTCGCCCAGACGGCCAAGGGGCGTGCGCGACAAGACCATATGCCGGGCATCGTCATCGTCCATGATCTTGCTTGCCATATCCGTCGCGATTGTTCCCGGCCCAATGGCGTTGACCCGGACCCCCCGGTCGGCCAGCGACAACGCCATTACCTTGGTCAGTTGGTTGACGCCTCCCTTGCAAATGACATACGGAGACGCCGCCGGTATGGCGGTCACGGCATTGATCGACGACATGTTGATAATGACGCCGCCCTCGCCGCTGGCGACCATATGACGGGCCGCCGTCTGACCGGTCAGGAAGGCTCCCTTCAGGTTGACCCGCAAGGTCTGGTCCAGGACCTCTTCCTCTATATCAAGGAAATCTCCGGTGTGCAGAACGGCTGCATTGGACAACATGATATCCAGACCGCCAAAATCCTCGACCGTCGCCCGAACCATAGCCTCCACCTGGGCCTTGTCGCCAACATCGCAATGCACGTAGGCGACTTCGCCCCCCGCATCGCGTATTTCTGCCGCCGCGGCATTACCCTTGGCATCGTCGATATCGCCGATCATCACCTTGGCGCCTTCGCGCACAAAAGCACGCACACACGCCAACCCGATACCCTGGGCACCGCCGGTAACAATAGCAATCCTGTCTAGCAGTCTCATATCACGTCCTAAAGCCTAATCAGTTTTTCGAAATTTTTCGTGGCAGCCGTCGTGGGCAGCGGTCATGCCAAGTCCCACAAATTTAACCCTCTCGGGGTTCAGCTATTTACGGGCTTTGGCCAAACCAAGCCCTTCCAGCGCCACTTCGATTTCGTCAAGAATGGCAGGGTCGTCGATAGTTGCCGGCACCTTGTAGTCTTCGTTGTCGGCGATCTTTTGCATGGTGCCCCGCAAGATTTTTCCCGAACGGGTCTTTGGCAAACGGGCAACCACAGCGGCCATCTTGAAGGCCGCAACCGGGCCAATTTTTTCCCGAACCAGTGCGACAACTTCGCCTGTTATGTCTGCAAAATCACGCGCAACCCCGGCGTTAAGCACCAAAAACCCCACGGGCAACTGGCCCTTTAACTGGTCGGCAATGCCAATGACGGCACATTCGGCCACGTCGGGGTGACCGGCCAGGACTTCTTCCATACCCCCCGTCGACAGGCGATGGCCGGCGACATTGATGATATCGTCGGTGCGGGCCATGATATACAGGTAGCCGTCTTCGTCGATATAACCGGCGTCGGCGGTTTCATAAAAGCCTGGAAAATGTTCAAGGTAGGAAGACTTAAAGCGGTCATCGGCGTTCCACAAGGTCGGCAACGTACCCGGCGGCAAGGGTAATTTGCAACAAATAGCACCGATATCTCCCGCTTTGACCGGTGTTCCTGCATCATCCAGAACCCGTATATCCCAGCCCGGAACGGCCTTGGTCGGCGAACCCGGCTTGACGGGATAGACAGTCAACCCCATGCAGTTTGACGCAATCGGCCAGCCCGTTTCGGTTTGCCACCAGTGATCGATCACCGGCACGCCCAGGGCGTCTTCTGCCCAATGCAGGGTGTCGGGATCGGTTCTCTCACCTGCCAAAAACAGCATCTTGAAATTGGACAGGTCATAATCTTTCAGCAGTTCCGCCTTCGGATCGTCCCGCTTGATGGCGCGAAATGCCGTCGGTGCGGTGAACAGCGCCTTGACCTTGTGCTGTGATATGACCCGCCAGAAGGCCCCGGCGTCGGGCGTACCAACAGGCTTGCCTTCGTACAGGATCGTCGTATTACCGTTCAACAACGGCGCATACACAATATAAGAATGGCCAACCACCCAGCCCACATCGGATGCCGCCCAGAAGACATCACCGGGGTCCACGCCATACACCGCTTTCATGGACCATTTCAGGGCCACCGCATGGCCGCCATTGTCGCGGATCACGCCTTTGGGTTGTCCGGTGGTGCCCGATGTATAGAGAATATACAGCGGGTCGGTAGCGGCGACAGGAACACAAACATGTGGCTTGGCGGTCTTGAGGGCATCGGCCCAGTCGATATCGCGGTCGGCGGTTAAAGTAGCCGGGCATTCAGGCCGTTGTAAAATAACGCAGCAGTCCGGCTTGTGACTGGCCAGTTCAATGGCACCGTCAAGCAGCGGCATATATTCAATGACCCGATTGATTTCGATGCCGCAAGACGCCGACACCATGGCTTTGGGTTTGGCATCATCAATGCGCACCGCCAACTCGTTTGACGCGAACCCACCAAACACCACCGAATGCACCGCACCCAGCCGGGCGCAGGCCAGCATGGCGATGGCGGCTTCGGGCACCATGGGCATATAGATAATGACCCGGTCACCCTTGCCAACACCATTGGCCGCCAGCACTCCGGCGAACAAAGCGGTCTCGTCGCGCAATTCACGGTAGGTATAAGTCTTGACCGTGCCGCCGCCGGTAACCGGGCTGTCATAGATCAGCGCGGGCTGGTCGGCCCGTCCCTCTTCCACATGGCGGTCGAGCGCGTTGTAACAGGTATTCATCTCGCCGCCAGTGAACCAGCGATAAAACGGCGCGTTCGATGTATCGAGCACCGTGTCCCACTTTTTCGTCCAGTGAATCTGTTCGGCAATTTCCCCCCAAAACCCTTCAGGGTCGGTAAGGGAACGGGTGTGGGCTTCGGTATACGGATCGGTCATGTCTATCCCCAGAAGGCTTGTTTGACGATGATTGTGATCCAAAACAATATCATATGCAAAGGTCCTTTCGCCCCTTCTCCCTGCCCTCCTTGCGGATAATTCTATCGGCCCTTGGATAACGATGCGCAAGCGAATATGCTTGCGCTTCACGCACCCCTGCGGAGTGATTACAAGTCTTGACGCAAGAGCTTAGCCCCCCCGACAAAGACGCGCCGCTGCGCGATGATATTCGTCTGTTAGGGCGCTTGCTGGGCAATACGGTGCGCCTGCAAAACGGCGCGACGGCTTTTGAAACCATTGAAATGATTCGTCAGACATCGGTCCGTTACCACCGTGACGACGATGCACCCGCCAAGCAGGAACTGGAAGAAATCCTGCAACAACTGGACCCCGTTCAGGCGCTTGACGTGGTCCGGGCTTTCAGCCTGTTTTCCCACTTGGCCAATATCGCCGAAGATTTACACCACATTCGCCGTACCCGCAGCCACGACCTGGCCGGTGATCTGCCCCGGCGAGGCGCCATAGCCAATCAGTTGCGCCGGGCCGAAAAGGCCGGGATCACTGCCGGGCAACTGCACGCCTTTTTCGCAGACGCCCATGTGATCCCCGTATTGACCGCCCACCCGACAGAGGTCAGGCGCAAAAGCACCATGGCCCATGAATTGACCATCGCAGCCCTGCTGGCGCGGCGCGGATCATCGGAGACAACGCCGGATGAACGCGGTGAAATCGATAGCCAGATTCGCCGAACGGTACTGGCCTTGTGGCAGACCGGCATGTTGCGCAACAGCCGACTGACCGTTCTGGACGAAGTTACCAACGGCCTGACCTATTATGATTATGCCTTCTTCGACCAGTTGCCGAAAATTTACCGGGCCATCGAAGACCGCCTTGCCAACATGCAAGGAGACGACATGGCGCAGCCCATCGCACCGTTCTTGCAAATCGGCAGCTGGATTGGTGGCGACCGGGATGGCAACCCGTATGTTACCGCCGATGTGCTGCGCGATACCGTACGGCTTCACGGTACCAAGGCGATTGCCTTCTATTTCAAGGAACTGCACCTGTTAGGTGGTGAAATGTCCATGTCGGGGTTTCTGGTGAAGGTGCCCAAGGAATTGGCCGAATTGGTTGAACAGTCACCGGACACATCCCTGCACCGGGCGGATGAACCATACCGGCGGGCGATATCGGGTATCTATGCGCGATTGGCGGCGACCGCCAAGGCGCTGGGTCTTGGCGCCCCGCCCCGCCGCCCCGTTGGCGATGCCAGCCCCTATGATGGCCCCATGGAACTGGCCGGTGATCTGAAGATTATCCACGATTCTCTAACCCAAACCGGCCTGGCTGATCTGGCCGATGGCCGCTTGCGAAATTTGCGCCGCGCCGTCGAATGCTTTGGGTTGCACCTGACGTGCCTCGACTTACGGCAAAATTCGCAGGTCCACGAATTGGTTATCACAGAATTATTGGACGTCGTCGGGGAAGATATCGATTACGCCAAATTGACTGAAAACCAACGCATCGACCTGCTGGTCACAGAATTGCAATCGGGTCGGTCTTTATTGCGAACCGGATGGACGTATTCCGAAGCCACCACGGCAGAACTCGACATTTTTCAAGCCGCCGTCGCCGCCCGCAAATCCTTGGGAACGAGCGCCATATCAACCTCGATCATTTCCAACACCCGGTCCGTTTCGGACATGCTGGAACTGGCAGTGTTGCTAAAACAGGTCAATCTGGTCACGCCGGAAGGTCGAAGTGCGCTGCATATTGTTCCCCTGTTCGAGACCATCTCCGATCTTCGAAATTGCATCGACATTATGGACACCGTGCTATCAATCCCCACATACCGGGCATTGGTAGACAGCCTGGGCGGGGTCCAGGAAGTCATGCTGGGTTATTCCGACAGCAACAAGGACGGTGGTTTTGTCACGTCGGGCTGGGAACTTTACAAAGCCGAGACGGGCCTGATTGACCTGTTCGCGCGCCACGGCGTTAAATTACGCCTGTTCCATGGCCGTGGCGGAACTGTCGGGCGGGGCGGCGGGCCAAGTTTCGATGCGATCCTGGCCCAACCGGCCGGCGCCGTTCAGGGCCAGTTGCGCATGACCGAACAGGGCGAAATTATTTCCAGTAAATATTCCAACGCCGATCTGGGGCGGCGAAACCTGGAAATCCTTGCCTCGGCGACCCTGGAAGCGACCCTTTTGCAACGCGACACCCCGCCACCACCGGCGGAATACCCTGAAGCGATGGAGCAGCTATCCGCAGAAGCGTTCAGCGCCTACCGCTCCCTGGTTTATGAAACCGACGGGTTTGAAGACTATTTTTGGTCCTCGACCGTGATTAACGAAATTGCCACCCTGCACATCGGTTCCAGGCCGCCATCGCGCAAGAAAACCCGAAAAATTGAGGACCTGCGCGCCATTCCCTGGGTGTTCAGTTGGGCGCAATGCCGCCTGATGTTGCCGGGCTGGTACGGATTTGGTTCGGCCGTGGAACATTGGCTGGCGGCAAACCCGGATCAGGGCTTGGCTTTCTTGCAAGAAATGTATCGCGACTGGCCCTTCTTCCGCGCCCAGTTGTCGAACATGGACATGGTCCTGGCTAAAAGCAGCATCGCCATCGCCAGGCGATATTCGCGTCTGGTCCCCGATGAAGAATTGCGAGAGCGAATTTTCGAACGCATTCGCGGCGAGTGGCAACGTTCCATCGACGCCCTGCTGGCCATTTCAAACCAGCAGACGTTGTTGCAATCCAACCCCTTGCTCGAACGGTCGATCCGTAACCGCTTCCCCTATCTGGACCCGCTCAACCACTTGCAGGTTGAATTGATGAAAAAGTATCGCCAGCAAACTGAAAACCGCCAGGTCTTGCGCGGTATTCAGCTGACCATCAACGGCATTTCTGCAGGCCTGCGCAACAGCGGTTAAAGCGACACGTTTTCGCCCATCACCTTGATGCCGTCATCGACCAGCAACTTCAGCCAACGCTTTGCCTCGACAGGGTCACGGGTAGCGGCCTGAACACCGGGATCAAGGCGACCGTCGAGTACGGCACCAATGGCCACCTGGGCCGTTAACGACACCGTACGGGCCATGGCTGTTTGCCAGCCTGATCCGGTTTCATCCAGACAAAGGGACGCCTTCCAGGTCTCGCCGTTTGCGCTTTTGCTGCTGAGCGACACATACATAACAACCCGGTCTTCTTCCTCAGCCCCGTAGGAATAATCGTTCCACAGCTTCTCGCTCAGGGCGGTGAGGCTGTCATCCGTGCCGGTTTCGACGGCTGAAAAAATATCACCCCAGGCTGTTTTCCAACCCGGCAGGCGCAATGTCCCTCGCACAAAAAGCTGCAAATCTGCGACTTCCGTCAATCCGTATTCCGCCACATAACCAAGACAATCCCTGTTCGGGTAAACCTCGAAAGTCTCGCCACGGACATCGATGTCGCCGACCCCCGTCCAGGCCTTTTCCGTACGTAATTCAGCACCATTCTTGATCGAGCGCGCCGGATTGCGCAACGCCGTCAACACGCCCAGCGGGGCCCAGCTGAACTTGTAGCGAAAATCGTTGGCGACGGCGGGAACGCCACCACAATGGGATTCAAATGAAACGGCGTGCCCGTCGCCAAGCTGGCCTGCGCCACGCGCCGCATCAACCAGAACGTGCGCAAACAGGTGATCAATACCGGGATCAACACCGACTTCATTCAGCACAACCAATCCCTTGGCCCGGGCCTCGCTGTCCAGCGCCATCATTTCCGGGCTTACATAACTGGTCGTTACCATATGGGCACCAGCCGCCAGGGCCAGTTTGGCAACCTGCACATGAAAAGCGCCCGGCAACATGGAAACGACAACATCACCCGGCTTAACCCGTTCAGCCAGCGCATCAAAATCCAGCACTTCGATGCTCACACCTTCATCGACACCCATGGTTTTGATCAGTGCCCGGGCCTTTTCTTCTGTCCGGTTCCACAACACTACATTTCCCCGGCGTTGGGCCAGGGCGGCAATACCGGGGCCAGATGACAGGCCGGCACCCAGCCAATGAATGAACGGTTTCGAAGACATTGTTGTTATTCCTTATACAAAAAACCTTAAGCGGAATCCGCCCTGAATTATCCGGCGCGATTGTGCTGGAAAACGCATCACTTTGCAAAGAAGAGGTTAGGCTTGATTAAAGTCGCCCCTTGTCAGGAAGCCATCAGGTTCACCGGGTAGTCTGGTGATGTTGGAAAGATGATTCGGGGCAGCGGTCATCGTCACATCAACGAAGGAGCTGAGACAATGTTTATCAGAGAAACGCCTTCTACGATCGAACGACACTTTCAGGAAACCTACGCCAGTGAAATGCGCACGAGTGATGCTATTTCGCATGATCTGGAATCAATAATGGACGATTTTTCGTTATCGGACGAACCCGTTGATGACCTGGAATTTAACGACTGGAGCAATTGAGCGATTTTATTCTCATCGCATGCACAAACATAGGAGGTTCCTGTGAAACGATATTGCATTCCCACCTCAAACGACAACCGCCCCTATCAGCAACAAATCGCCTTAAGCCTCGTCCATTCGCTTGGCATGGACGATGCGATTGATTTTTGCGTTCAAAACGGCTGCGACGAAACCCTGAGCGTTATTCTCAAGGACGAACGCCATTTTGCAGAAACCAGCGCCGTTACCATCAACTGAAGCTGCGCACAGCATTGCCGCCAGTGCGGGTTTGGATTATTGATATTCGATCAGTTTTCCAAAGCCAACCAACAGGAATGCAAGCGATATGACGGGCAGCATCTACGACACACATCTGGACCGCAATCTAGCCAACCATGCAGCCCTTAGCCCCCTAAGCCTGCTTGCCCGCGCCGCCGATGTTTATCCGGACCGCCCTTCGGTGATTCATGGAAGTAAGCGGTATACCTGGGCACAAACGGCAGAGCGTAGCCGCCGCCTGGCCTCGGCCCTGGTCCGGCGTGGCGTCAAAAAGAACGACACCGTTGCCATCATGGGCGCCAACACGCCTGAAATGTATGAAGCCGCTTTTGGTGTGCCGATGACCGGGGCCGTCCTCAACACCCTGAACGTGCGCCTTGACGGTGCGACCATCGCCCACTGCCTTGAGCACGGCGAGGCCAGCGTGCTGCTGACCGATACCGAATTTTCAGCAACTGTTCGCGACGCCCTGGCGAAAATCGGGCGGGACATCCTGATCATCGATATTGTCGACAGCGAGGCAGGGATTGTCGGGGGCGAACTGGGCGAGATCGATTATGAAAGCTTCATCGCCGGTGGAGATCCCGATTACCATTGGAATTTACCGGGCGACGAATGGGATGCCATATCACTGAACTATACTTCCGGCACGACGGGAAACCCCAAGGGCGTTGTGTACCACCATCGGGGGGCTTATTTGAATGCGTTGTCCAATATCGTCGGCTGGAATCTGGGACCGCACCCGGTTTATTTGTGGACCCTGCCCATGTTCCACTGCAATGGCTGGTGTTTTCCCTGGACGATGGCGGCCAGTGCCGGGGTTAGTGTGTGTTTGCGCAAGGTCGAGGTCCGCGCAATTTACGACGCCATTGCCGATCATCGGGTCAGCCATTTTTGTGGTGCCCCCATTGTCTTGAATATCGTCGCCAACGCCAGCGAAGATGAACGACGCGATTTTGACCACCCGGTAAAAGTAATGACCGCCGCCGCGCCGCCACCGGCAGCCACCCTGCAACGGATGGCCGAAGCAGGCTTCGAAGTGACCCACGTTTACGGGCTGACTGAAACCTATGGCCCCGCCGTAATTTGCGCCTGGCAGCCAGAATGGGATGCCCTGGAGATCGAGGAACAGACCCGCCTGAAGGGCCGTCAGGGAGTTCGCTATCATGTCCTTGAAGGGCTTGACGTAATGACCCCCGAAACCATGGTCGCGGTACCGCGCGATGGCAAAACCATGGGCGAAATCATGTTTCGCGGCAATATCGTCATGAAAGGCTATTTGAAAAACCCCGCCGCCAGCGACGAAGCTTTTGCCGGAGGCTGGTTTCATTCGGGCGATTTGGCCGTCATGCAACCCGACGGCTACATCAAAATTCAGGACAGATCAAAAGACGTTATCATTTCAGGCGGCGAGAATATTTCATCGATCGAGGTCGAAGACACAATTTGCAAGCACCCCGCCGTGCTGGCCGCCGCCGTCGTCGCACGACCTGACGAAAAATGGGGAGAAACCCCGGTCGCCTTTGTCCAATTGAAAACCGGTAACGATGATGTAAGCGAGCAAAATATCATTGATTTTTGCCGCGACAATATGGCCCACTTCAAGTGCCCGAAAATGGTCGTTTTCGGCGCCTTGCCCATGACATCAACTGGAAAAATCCAGAAGTTTGTCTTGCGCGATCAAGCCAGGGATCTATAGGGGATTATACATAAACGCCCGAACGGATACGGACCATCCGCCCGGGCGTCGCTGTTACGGTTTATGGACCGGACATAAAAAAACAGGCCCTGAGCCTGTCGTTACGTACTTCCCAATGTGTTCAGCTCATCTTTTATATGAAGCTTCTTTTTCTTCAGTTCATGGAGGAGAACTTCGTTTGGGTGTGGCTTTCTTTCTTCAAAATCGATTTCAGAATCAAGGGTTTCGTGTTTGGATCTCAGAGAATCTTTCCTAACATCAAGATTCATGGCATTCGTCCTCCCTTTTGCTGGGTTGCCTGAAGGCTTCATTATAGCCTCTTGAAAAGAAAATTTCCAGTCCGCGATCATCGAACCATCATTTTTCCTTTCACCAGTCTTCACGCATTGGGACACCTATCCATTGATCTCCGTCAAGTTTTCAACCCGCCGGAATTTTTCGCCTTCATCCGGAAAAATTGTGGTAAAACGGGTGACTAGCTCAACTTGACGATGGCTCGATGGACGATACAGATACACAACACACCAAACTGGCCGAATTGAAATCGGAGCATCGCGACCTGGACGATGTCATCGCGCGCCTGATGGATGATGCGTCTTTCAACCAGATACAGGTGCAGCGGCTGAAAAAACGCAAGCTGTACTTGAAAGATCAGATCATCAATTTGGAAAACCAGATCCTGCCCGACATTATTGCCTGACGCGCATTATCCGCGCCGCAACAGGTCTTCGTCTGCAGCCTGCAAAACCGAATCAGCCGAATCTTCGTCTGAAAAAGTGTGTATCCCGAATGTCACCCGGGTGCTTGCGCCTGAACCGGCATTCTGAGCCCGCAGGGCCTGGGCCAAGCTGGCGGCTTTATCTGTGGCGCTTTCGTCGTCGGCGATCGTCAGAATGACACCAAAATCACCGCCTCCCAAACTGCCCACCACATCACTGTTGCGGACCTCGGCAATCAGGGTCTCGGCGAGAATTTTCAACATTGCCTCCGTTGCCTCCCTGCCGTGTGTGGATCTGATCTCTTCCATGTCGGGAAAATGGAAACAAATAAAGGAACTGGTCACTTCGGACCGGGCTGCCAATGCCAGCGTACGCGACAGTTCGCGATGTAGCCCCCGACGATTGATCAAAGGGAATACGGAATGGCGATCCGCTAATTCTTCCAGATAGGCAACCTGGGCACGGGCGTGTTCCAGGTCCGTGCGGGTCTTGTCCAGTTCGACCATGATGTCGTTTAAGGTTTTTTGCACCTTGGGCGTCACCTCGGCCACAGGGATCCCCATGACATCGGTCACGTCCGATACATCACGGCTGCTCGCCGCTTCCGGCCGGTGTTCTTTTCCTTCATCCCGGCGTTTTCGCTGCTGCCCGTGTTTATCCCTGGGCATAACTGAACCAACCGGCGCCGGTTGGGAAATGTCCGCCATGTCGCCCCCCCCTTTATGGAGTTGCGACAAGGCTAGCACTCCCGGCCCTCGCGGCAAAGTTGAAATAACGACACGTTTTCATGCCTTGCCAAACGCTCTCACAGGCCTTGGACCACTTGGTTGGGGCAGATCAATCAATTCTGGAATGTATGACTGGCTAACTCCGTCTCGTTCGCCAGCGTCAACAACCGAGACACGCGTTGATCGAATTCGTCAGGTGAACAGTTCGCGCTCGTCAACGTCACGTGACCTACCTTGCGCCCCGGACGTTCGGCTTTACCATAAAAATGCGGGACGGCCCCCTGAACCGCGAGCAATTCATCCTGATCCGGCAACGTGCCGATCAAATTAACCATTGCTGCAGGGCTGCGCACGGATGTGGCCCCCAACGGCATACCCAGGATCGCCCGCAGGTGATTTTCAAACTGCGATGTATCGGCTCCTTCAATGGTCCAGTGACCACTGTTGTGTACCCGTGGGGCGATTTCGTTTGCCAGCAATTTATCTCCGGCCTGGAACAGCTCGAGCGCGAGGACCCCCACATAGCCCAGATCATCCAGAAGTCGCTGGATATAGCTTTCAGCGAGGGACTGCATGGCTTCGCCGCTTCGGCTTAGCGACAGGCGCAGCACACCCTCCCGGTGATGATTTTCGCTCAACGGGTAAAAGGCCGTTTCACCGACAGAACTGCGTACGGCGATAATAGAGAGTTCACGTTCGAAGGGTATCAACGCCTCAACGATGGCCGGCGCATTGCCCCACGCTGTCCATACTTCTGCCAAATCCTGCGGCGACCGCAACACCGCCTGGCCTTTGCCGTCATACCCCTGGGTGCGGGTCTTGAGCACTGCCGGTAGACCGATCTTCGCCACTGCCTGTTGCAATTCATCGAAACTGTCCACGGCGGCATATTCCGGAGTGGGAATTTTCAAAGCCCTGAAATAGTCTTTCTCGTGCATCCGGTCTCGGGCTACGGCCAATACTTCCGCTGATGGATGCACCGGTCCCCGTGTCGAAAGGCTGCGCACAGCCTGTATTGGCACATTTTCGAATTCGTAGGTCACCACATCAGACCGCTCAGCCAGATTTGCCAAGGCTGTTTCGTCCTCATAGTCCGCACACAAGTGTTCGCCCAGCGTCGCGGCGCAGGCATCTGGTTCCGGGCTAAGGAACACGAAGCTCAGTCCCAGGGATTTTCCCGCCTGGGCCAGCATGCGGGCCAATTGGCCACCACCCAAAACGCCGACGATCATTGGTCGGGCTCGCGTGGATCGGGGTTCGCCAGCACGGTATCGGTCTGATCTTCCCGGAAGGTCTTGAGCGCGGTACGAATTTCAGGATATTTATTGCCGAGTATCGCCACGGCAAGCAGGGCCGCATTGATCGCACCTGCCCGACCGATGGCGAGTGTTCCCACCGGGATGCCGGCGGGCATTTGGGCAATAGAAAGCAGAGAGTCCATGCCGTTAAGGGCCTTTGATTGAACCGGCACACCCAAGATCGGCAATACGGTCTTGGCGGCCGCCATCCCAGGCAAATGGGCCGCTCCGCCAGCCCCGGCAATGATCACCTCCAGGCCGCGCGTCTCGGCCGCCTCGGCGTATTGGAATAATTTGTCCGGGGTGCGATGGGCAGAGACCACCTCCACCTCGTGGGGAACTTCTAATCTTTCCAGAATATGCGTCGCATGGCGCATCGTCTCCCAGTCCGAATTTGAACCCATGATGATGCCCACCAACGGGCATTTCATTGTATCATCAATCACTGATTACAATCTCCAAGTGCCTCAAAAGCGCTTATTATGAACCACGCTATCGTTCCGCGCCAACTCTATTTCGGCGACTTTTCGGTGACGATGCGGCTCAGAAAATCGCCAAAGACCAAGCTAACAAGAACGACGCGCCCTGGCTGCTGTGACAATACGTCGCATGAACCCGGCCGGGGCGCTCATCCCTGACAAGCCTTTTACCAGTTTCGCTTTCAGGGGCGGGATTTTAAGCACGTCGGCGATGCGGCGGTTCAGGAATGCCCAGGTTTCCGGGAAATCCCCCGCCTCGTCACCGTCGTCGGCCAACCAATACAATGTAGTCGATGCCAGTACCGGTGCCAGCAGTGCCCGCTTGGTATAGAAGTTAAAATCCGTACTTTCGTCACCGGCGGCATACCAGATCTCGCTAACCGTTGTATACCCGCATGACACCGCCATCGCCGCGTGCTGTGGCAATGCCATAAACGACATCAGGCGACGCACGGCCTCCCGATGGGGCGCCAAAATTTCAAGGCGCAACCGCACCCCGGCGGCAATCCGCTCGCGGACTTTAAGGCTCGCAATATCCAGCTTTGCCATTTGGGCGATCATGCGTCGATCAGCCCAGCTGGAAAAATGTGCCGCCATATCGGCCATACCCCCCGGAAACGCCCTTTCGCCAACCATCTCGCCCAGTCCGGGCAAGTCCCCCAAATCATCAAGCCCGGCCTTGAACGCAGCCTTGGTCCAGCCTTCAAACACCACATGAGGCAGGGTCGCCAGCAGGATCATGTCGCGGATTTCAAGATTTTCGCTGCTCATGTCATTCCTCGCTTGATGGGCGGTCTTGTACGGCAAAGCTTTTTCGCATTTCGTCATTATAGCCGAAGGCAGATAGGTCCGTCATCCGTTGCGGGTAAAGGATGCCATCAAGATGGTCACATTCGTGCTGCACGACGCGGGCGTGAAAGCCGTTGGCGCGGCGCTCGATTGCGGCCCCCTTCAGGTCTTGTCCGCGGTAAATTATATGGCTGTATCGCGCCACTTCTCCCATCATGTCAGGCACCGACAGACAGCTTTCATAAGCACTGTTCAAAAGATCGTCCACGGCTTCAATTTGCGGATTGATCAATACCGTCATGGGGACCCCATCACCATCTTCATCCAGACCAGCGTGTTTATATCGTTCGGCAACGGCGCGCGCTGGCGGAACATTGAAGATAACCAGGCGCAGCGGCACATGGACTTGCGGTGCGGCCAGGCCGACACCGCCGATATCGGCCAGCGTGTCGAGCATATCGGCAACCAGCTTTGCTATTTCCGGACTTGCCGGGTCCGTGACCGGGTCGGCTTTGCGACGCAGAACCGGATGCCCCATACGGGCAATTTTAAGAATGGCCATAGTCCCGATATTTCCTGTTTCCAGACGGCATTTGAAAAAGTTCGAAATGATGTGCGCACACACTTCACATCGAACAATGGATATGTTAGAAGGCCCTCCGCCTGAACGGAAGAGACTTGTTCCGTTTGCCCGAATTTATAGATATGAGAGTGAAAACCAGTGCTGGTCACCGTCCGCGACAACAATGTCGATCAAGCCATGAAGGCCCTCAAGAAGAAATTGCAACGCGAAGGCGTCTTCCGTGAAATGAAGCTGCGCCGCGCATTCGAAAAGCCCTCTGCACGCAAGGCCCGCGAAAGGGCCGAAGCGGTCAGTCGTGGCCGCAAGCTGGAACGCAAGCGCATCGAACGCGAAGGCTTCTAAAGCCTCTTCTTTTCTGCTAGTAAAATAACTCAAAGCGTACCACGACAACGTCGCGGTGCGCTTTTGCTTGTCTACATTGTCAAATTCATGACACGTTTCAGATGCCATGTTACGCAAGACCTCTCAGCCGAATCCTGAACGGGTCCGACCGACAGGATTACGACTGGAAAGTACCATTTCGTCCCGGCCTCTTTTGTAGACAAAAAAGAAACCTCAATGACCGACCAACCCGCAGTCCACCCGAACAGTATTCCCGTACTTCTGCAAAAAGATCTGGTCGACAGGGCTTGCCTGGAAACACTTAATAGCAATGCTCGCCGGACCCTGCTGGTCAATGTTTTCATTTCAATCTTGACGGCGGCCATTATCTGGCTTGAAACGGCCTCAAACAGTCCATTCTTCTGGCTAACGGCCAATATCGTCGTCTGTGCATTGCGTTTCCTCAATTTGACTAAGGACCCAGCTCCCGACGCTTCCCCACGAGCGTTAAAATGGGCCACCTTTCGCCATGTAGCAGGCGCCGCCGTCGGAGGTATTGTATGGGGACTAGCGGCCGTCCTCTTCCTGACACCGCAATTTCAAGCTCTCGATGCGTTTATAATAGTTTGCCTGATGGGCATTGCCACCGGCGCATCTTCCAGCCTGTCAGCACACTTCCCGACCTTTATCGCTTTCGTAACTCCGACCTTGGTTCCTCTCATTCTGCAATTGCTTTTACGTGGGGGACTGCATAATTCGGTTTTGGCGTTGATGGGAATTCTATTTTCAGTGGCGCTGATTGCTTCGGCAAAAGCAACAAACCGAACGCTTCGTACTTCATTTGAAGAAAAATTCAAAAGCGATGCGCTGGCAAAATCCCTGGAGAATTCCCGCAACGAACTAGAACATAGCGAAGCGCGGTTTCGCGGCTTCGCCGAATCCTCTTCGGACTGGTTCTGGGAAATGAACGACCAACTTCACATAGATTATATTTCCGGCCGGTTTGAAGCCGTCACCGGCATCCCATCCCTATCCGTTATCGGAAAAACCCGGCAAGATATTTCTGCTCCGCAAAAGGCGACGAAGGATGCTGATGCGTGGCAACAGCATTTCGACGACCTGGAAGCGCACCGGCCATTTCGAGATTTCCAATACGAACTGCAGCACGATAGCATTGGCCGAACCGTTGCCGTCAGCATAAGTGGCGTGCCGATTTTCAATGAACACGGCCTGTTTCTGGGATACCGGGGGACCGGCACTGAAATTTCCGAATTACACGAAATTCAAAAAAGCCTGATTATCGCCAAGGAAGAGGCAGAAACCGCCAATAACGCCAAATCTGATTTCTTGTCGGCGATGAGTCATGAACTGCGCACACCCCTTAACGCAATTCTGGGATTTACACAGTTACTTCAAGTTGATTCTGCAAACCCCTTGACGCCCCGACAAATTGACCAAACGGAACAGGTCATCAAAAGCGGTCATCATTTGTTGGAGTTGATCGATCAGGTACTGGAATTAGCAACAATTGAAGCTGGAAAAAGCAAAATCGTTTTAGAACCGGTTTCGGTTCACCAGATGTTGAGCGATAGCATCTCCATGGTTGAACCCTTGGCGCGACAACGAAACATTGCCGTTATTGGCGGCCCAAAAGACTGGCCCGACGGCAACGTCCTTGTCGATCGCACTGCCATCAAACAAGCCCTGCTGAACTTCCTGTCCAATGCCGTCAAATACAACCACGATGGCGGTTCTATCCACGTAAAGGCGCATTGTGTAGATGACGGATGGACCCGTATCGAAATCAGCGATACCGGCTCCGGTATTCACATCGACAGGCAAGTTGGACTATTTGAGCCTTTCAACCGACTGGGACGTGAAGCATCAGAAGTCGAAGGGACCGGTATCGGCTTGACCATCACCCGCGAACTGCTGCACCGGATGAACAGCGATATCGGATTTCAAAGTGAGGAAGGTAAAGGATCAACCTTCTGGTTCAGCCTCCCATCAACTGATTGACCAGATTCCGCCCCGATGCCAAAGCCCGCGGCGTACCTGCTCAGCAACCTTATCCCCATCATTTATCAAATACATTGGGCTTTATTTCAAAATACAGACGCAATAAGATGCAGAAATAAAGGCGTTTGGCCCTAGAGAAATCCCAGCCTTAAGTTCTGAACTTCTTTCTTCTACATCAAAAAATTGCGTCCTCCGCAAGGCGTAGATAAGGATCAATAAACAATGTCTTCTTTGCTTTCATCTTCTTCTTTAAGCAGAAAATTTGTTATTTGGTTCATTCCGGTTCTTTTCGTCGGATTAAGCATATTTTTCTCAATTATTGAGTTTCGCTACTATCACGTCCAAATAGAGAAACGCCTGGAAAATCTTGAAAACTTTGTGCGCAGTCACAGCCAAAATCTGGCTCGATCCATGTCCGATTCAAACGTCTCCAAAATCGATAACTTGTTATCTGATCTTGAATTCAACCTGGATATGGGAAGCATTGCCATTTACGCCCCGTCCGGAGAAGTTGTTTCATTCTCCGGCCACTATGAACAACCGCCACAGGACCCAAAATTCAGAATTAGCATTCCGCTGATACTTACTAACGACGCTGAAATCAGTTACGTCGGGCGTGCAGTCGTTAATTTCGAATTGAATTACCTGCAACAGGAAATGGGCGTTCGCATTCGAAATGACGCATTTGTTCTTTTCGCCATCATCGCCCTTATAACAATCAGCACACTTGCCGTACTAAGATACAATATTTCATCGCCGCTAAAGCGCTTTCGCTCGGCAATAGAAGCATCCCGTCTTGAAGGTGGGTGGCACCGGGTGGAATGGAAAAGTGGTGATGAGCTAGGCCAGGTTATAACGTCTTACAACGAGTTACTTGACCAGAAAGTCGCCGCTGAAAACGAACTGATCAAACATAAAGAAAAACTTGAAGCTACCGTCATCTCACGCACTAACGAAATAGCGGAACGCAAAAACCTCCTTGAGGCAGTGCTCGGAAGTTTGACCCAGGGTGTCGTTGCCTTCGACAGTGAATTGAAGCTGATTGCCTGGAACAGCAATTTTATGACTTTGCGTGGTTACCCGGAAAATTTGGCAAAGCCGGGAACCAGCTTCTCAACATTTATGGATCTGGATTTGCAGCGTGGCGAATTTCTCCCCGGAGACGAAGAAATGTCTCTGCAAAAACAAATAGATCGCGCCATGAAATTT
>Ga0316204_10002101_pt1 | contig 47403 bp, 38 predicted proteins | sample 6monrhotite_MG_2_FD_205661 | JGI IMG/M metagenome (GOLD analysis project Ga0316204, IMG submission 205661) | Microbial mat bacterial communities from mineral coupon in-situ incubated in ocean water Damariscotta River, Maine, United States -... | ecosystem: Environmental > Aquatic > Marine >... | reverse complement strand
GAACTAGCCATGAATCGATCAGAATTTATGAAAACCTGCTCGGTGTTGGGCATCGGGGCATTGTTTCCTTCTCTCGTCACTTCCTGTGGCTCTGAAGAAGACTTCTTTCCACAGTTTGAGAACAATTTCTCAGGCAAGGTGCTCATCATTGGCGCAGGTGCGGCCGGCATTACGGCTGGTTATGTGCTGAGTCAATACGGCATCGACTTTGAGATCATTGAAGCTTCATCAGTGTATGGTGGCCGTGTAAAAGAGGCCTCCAGCTTTGCCGACTTCCCCATCGACCTGGGCGCTGAGTGGATTCACACAGACGGTTCAATTTTAGCCACTTTGGTGAACAACCCCAACGTGAATGCCAACATTGACCTGATCAATTACAGCCCAGAGACGCTTTCTATCTGGAAAAATGGCAAGCTGAAAAAACGCAATGTATTCACTAACTTCTACGGTGAGCTGAAATTTAAAAACACCACCTGGTATAGCTTTTTCGACACCTATATGGTGCCTTCCATCCGCGACAGGATAGTGCTGAATAGCCCCGTAACTGACATTGATTATTCAGGATCGGAAATTGAAGTAACCAATTCCAACGGACAGACCTTTACCGGTGACCGACTCATCTTAACGGTACCACTGGCTATTTTAAAGCAAGGCAGCATCAACCTTACCCCTGCCCTTCCTGACACCAAGCTCAATGCACTTGATGAAGTAGACATGCCCGATGGCATCAAGGTCTTTATGGAATTCAGTGAGCGTTTTTACCCTGAAATGGTTTTTGATGGCGGTCTGGGTGAAATACTTGGCGGAAACGAAGGCCAAAAGCTCTACTATGATGCGGCATTTGGTAAAGATTCAAACCGGAATATTTTTGCCCTATTTGCAGTGGGTGAACAAGCAGTAGAGTATGCTACTATTGATACTGATGAAAATCTGATCCAGCACATTCTCAATGAGCTGGACGAGATGTTTGACGGAAAAGCGTCTCAGACATACGTAAAGCACTTAACGCAAAACTGGTCTAAGGAGCCCTTTATCGGAGGTTCCTACACACATGGTGATGACAGTGTGCTGGATACACTTATCACCCCAATCGATAACAAGCTCTACTTTGCTGGTGAAACCTTTGCCCCATCTGATACTGCCACCGCGCATGGCGCTGCCCGTTCGGCTTTTGTGGCTGTAGAAGAGATTTTAAGGAAGGGTTAGCCGTCATTCTGTCTCAGAACCTTCCCTCTGCAAGTCCCCTTGTATGTTCCGACAAGAAGGTTTACACCGTACCGGGTAGAAGGTTTACAGTTTTAAATTTATTGTTCTGATGGTTTGATTGCAAAAGTATACCTTGAACATTCCATCTTCTGTTGTTGGTCTTATTGCTACCGTCTCACCAATCAGTGCTTTACCTACTTTGTATTCAGTACCCTTGAAGGATATAAGTCCTTTGTCACAGACTTTTCTTACGTGATCTGAAGTGTTGTACTCTATAGGAGGCAGTGTTTCAGGATAATTCCTTTTACTAGGCTCATACCTGTCCATGGGTACTTTAAAATCGAGTGACTCATGGGGCCTTTGGTGATTATATTTAAACCTCCACTTATCGAAGAGCTGTTGGCAGTGTTCGTAGTTCTTGATCTGGGAATAGTTTAGCAGCTCGGTTTTGAGTGTCCTATGAAACCGTTCTTCCTTACCTTGTGTCTGAGGGTGATAAGCACGACCATGTATTGGCTTGATGTTAAGCCTGATTAACCACTTCTCCAACTTGGTTATCACCTTTCGCTCATCATTGGCCTCTGAAGCTCTTCCCCAGGGAGTACCATTATCACACAGGATCATCTCGGGCATACCATACTGCCGGAAAACCTCGATTAAACACCCTTCTACCACATCTCGGGTCTGTTTCCTACATGCTTTGAGTGCTAGATTGAAACGGCTGTGATCATCGGTTATGGTTAATGGGTGGCAGTTGGCTTGGTTCAACATCGGAAAGTAGCCTTTGAAGTCCATCTGCCACAAGGCATTGGGATAAGGGTATTCAAACCTAATCCACTTGTTGTTCTTTACCGATTGCTCTTCTATTAGGCCATTGCGTTGCAGAATGGAATGGATGGTACTTTTGGCTGGTGGTTTAACTCCTAGCTCTCTTCTGAGTAGATGATATATTTTCTTGGCACCCCAGCTCGGGTTTTCTTTCCTAAAGGAAATTATTCTCCCCTCAATCTCTTTACTGGTTTGGTGTGGAGAATGCAGGGGTCTTCTGCTCAGTTCTTCAAGTCCTTCCAGTCCATTCTCTTTAAACCTGGACAGCCATTTATAGCCCGTTGGCCTGCTCACATTGTACCTTCTACACAGCTGGCTCATACTTATTTGGCCGATCATCGCCAGCTTTACAAACTCTGTCTTTTGTTCCATTACAGTTCGTCTCTCAAAAGGCATAAGCTTTTTATGCCTCAAATTATTAATCTGTTGAACTGTAAACTATCTCACCGGTACACTGTAAAGGATGTCTCCGGTTCATACATCCCCTCCATGGGAGGGGATTTAGGGGTGGGTTTGCCGTTACCTACACCATCAGGTTCGCTTGAAAAGGGCTCTGATGACCCTGATGGTCATTAATGCATATGCGATAAGGCACTCGCAGAATGCAAGCGCCAGGTGAAATGCGTCTAGATTGGGTCAAGTTCAGCATCACCTATTATATTCGGGCAAAATTCAATACAATGTCCACTCATATCCGTCCCGTTCAGGAAACTGACTTCCCCCAACTACTGGCTCTCTTTCAGGAGTTCGCACATTTCCAGAAGACACCCGATAAAATGGTCAATCGCCTGGAGTGGATGGAAAAAGAAAAGGAGCATTTTCATGCTTTTGTGGCCTTGAATGAGGCGGACGAGATCATTGGTTATGCTGCATGGTTTTACACCTACCATACCTGGGTGGGCAAGTGCATTTATCTGGATGATCTTTATGTGCGTGAAGCCCATAGAAAAACCGGCTTAGGCAAGCTGTTATTCAACAAAGTGGCTGATCATGGCAAAGCCTCCGGCTGTCACCGCATGCGATGGCTGGTCAGTGAATGGAATCAACCTGCCATCCGATTTTATGAGAAAATCGGGGCAGACCTTGACCACACTGAAATGACTTGTGAATTGAAGCTATAGGCTGGCAATTCACCCAATGGTTTTTATCTTTCTAGCGTGTATCCCAGGCTCTATTTATTCAAACGCATCCAGGACGCCAAAATCCTGATCGACAGGCATTACCATGAGCGCTTACAACTGGATGACATTGCACGAAAAGTATATCTGTCTAAGTATCATTTCATGAGGCTTTTCAAAGAAGCCTACGGCTGTACACCCCACCAATACCTGATGAACAGACGTATTGACAAGGCCAAACTTTTGTTACTCACCGACATGACAGTGAGTGAAGTGTGTCAGTCCGTTGGATTTGAAAGTACCAGTTCATTTTCACTGCTATTCAAAAAGAAGACCGGGAGCTCCCCCACTGATTTTCGACTCAAGGCAGTTGAAGCCTGAACAAAGCAATTTTCGATAAGTGCAGTGCCTCTATGCAGGCTAATTTGTGGCCAACTATCTACAAATCATGAAACTTGCACTGAAGATCAATTGGATACTGGTTACACTACTGAGCATTGCTACGGGCCTGTTCAAGCTAACCCAACAAGAGGCCGATATCACACTCTTTGAAAGTATTGGTTTTAGTACCATGGCCACTACTATATTGGGTGGAGTACAGCTTTTGGGAGGTTTGCTACTGATACCCAAAAAGACCCGAAATGTCGGAGCTTTCATCATGATTCCGACCTTCGCAATTGCGTCAATTGCAGTATTTGTAAGTGGGATGATGGCTTTTGGGTTAGTCTCCATCTTGTTTATCGCAATGGCCGCTTTGGTCGTATATATGGAAAAACAAACACATTGAAAATGGCATACTACGTAATCACCCGTACCTACATTGAAGACCCAAATGCAAAAGCTGAACTGCTTGAAATGGTGAACAGCTCTAATGCCATATTCAGAAAACAGCCCGGTTTGATCGAATTAAAGTCGCTAATGGCGGAAAATGAGACGCACCTATCTACCTATCTGGTATGGGAAGACCAAAAGTCTCACCTGGATTGCATGGAAAGTAAGGACTTCAGAAACGTAACTGCGGACTGGACAGGGTTAATGCAAAAAGGGAAAATTCGCTTTGAGCTGGAAACCTATCAGCCACTGAAGTAACCAGTAGCAACAGTCTAAATCAACTCGCCTCCTGGTGCCAGGTAACTTCTTCCTGCTTCGCTGCCGATAATTCAATATCTGGCTTCAGAATGTCTGCACCAGCATCTTGTCTGCGTTTCAACTGCTCCATGATCTCCTTCTTCACCATTTTACGGTAAGGCAGGAAGTGCTCAGCAAAAGCAGCAAATGACAGGAAGTTGCCAATGCCTCCGCGATTGTTCTTCCACATATCCCAGAGGTAGCCCCAGAACACAAAGCGTGTACTGCGCCACATGCCTTGTCGCCAGATCATCTTCAGCAAGAAGATAAGTCCCTTGAAGTTGATATCCGTTTTGTGCTGGTTGGCCAGTTTCTTTCTCAGCACAGGGTCGTTGTGCACTTTGGCAGAGCCTACTAGTTTGAAATGCTCGTAGCAGCGTTTGAGGTAATTTTTGGGGTCATAGAGGTTCCAGAAGGTTTCCACATACTCCTCGGCAATGTCTTCTACAGGTCTTGAGGGCACAAAATTAAGCAGCGTGGTCTGGTTCAGGTTGGCGTCATCCAGGAGCCTTCCCTCCTCTTTAAGGCGGTCCCAAAGGGCCGTGCCTGGCAATGCCTGCAGCATGCTGAAAGTCACCCCAGGAATGGAAGTTTCCATAGCAAAATCGAAGACGCGCTTGCCAGCCCCCTTCTTCTCATCGTCAAAGCCAATGATAAAGCCCGCCATGATGCGCAGGCCTGCGCGAGCAATCTTCTCAATCGACTCATTCATAGGCTCGCGATTGTTCTGGTGCTTCAGCGTGAGTGCTAAACTCTCAGTATCAGGCGTCTCAATGCCAATAAAGACAGTCGAGAATTTGGCCATGGTCATCAGCTCAAGCAGCTCATCGTCATGGGCCATGTCTATAGAGGCCTCAGTGGTAAAGCTAAAGGGATAGCCATTTTTCTCCTGCCAGCCAATCAGTTCTTTCAAGAAGGGTTTAACCGTTCTTTTATTTCCTATGAAATTATCGTCTACAAAGAAGATTCCGCCTTTCCAGCCCAATTCTTTCAATCGGTCCAACTCGGCATTGACCTGACCAGCCACTTTGGTACGCGGTTTACGGCCATAAAGCACAATGATATCGCAAAACTCACAGCGAAACGGGCAGCCCCGGCTGTACTGAATGGCCATCAGGAAGTAGGCATCCATGTCCAGCAATTCGTAGCGAGGCACCGGAGTTCCGGTTACCTCAGGTTTATCCTTTGAGCGGTAAATGCCCGAGGTATCACCCTTTTCCAAACCATCGAGAAACATAGGGATGGTGTTTTCACCTTCATCCAACACCAGGTAATCCGCCCCAGCTTCCAAAAAATCATTGGGCAATGAAGTGGCATAGGGTCCACCAACTACTACTTTTTTTCCTCTGCGCTTGGCCTCCTTTATTTGGCCCATAAAATCTTCTTTCTGAGCCAACATGCCTGACATCATCACCAGGTCGGCCCATTCCCAGTCATCTTCTGTTACTTTTTCAATGTTCCTGTCACGCAGCCTGAACTCCCATTCATCGGGCAGCAGCGCAGCAACGGTAATCAAACTTAAAGGTGGCATAAAGGCCTTTTTACCAATGCCTTTAACAGCTTTTTCGAACGACCAAAAACTAGTAGGAAAAATAGGGTAATTAAGAAGTACTTTCATAAAAAATAGGATTGTCTGAATATAATGAATTAGCCCACTAAATAGCGGGCCAAATGAAAACTTATTCGAAAAATCCTACCTGTAATTAGTTTGAGGAGCCTGTTGATGAATTCGATTAACAAGTCGTGAAGAAGGAGTCATAAAACAGGGTCTGCTTTCCACCAAACTAACAGACATTAGATGGTATTATCTATGTATGTTATTTGAGTTTTAACGCTACACAAAGGATGTAGTCAGCATTGCATCACATCGGCATAGCAATGAGGAGAATGGTTAAAAAAAACCAGTAGACAATTAGTTGACAGTCCCCTTGCGCATCAAAATTCTTTCCTCCTTGACACAAGTAAATACCTAAAAAGGCACCTAAACCTTTAACAATTCGCTTGCGTTATGACTTTTTCGACCTCAACACCCCGAAAAGCCGGGCTCCTCGTCCTGGCAGCTCTGTTTTTAGTATTCACCTTCATTACCGCCTGTGAGGAAGAAGACCCCGTAGAATCCTTCTCGGCCAATATTACTATCAGTGCTGGTTCTACTACGCTGGCAGAGGACGTGGGCAATGTCACGATCACCCTGGCCCTGAGTCAGGAAAACACTACCAGTGCTAGCATCACTGCCAGTTACTCTATTGCGGGTACTGCCACCAACGGCTCTGACTATAGCGGATTGAATGGCACCATATCCATCCCCAATGGCTCCAGAAATGCCACAGCCACCCTGGCCATTACCGATGATGATGAGTTGGAAGGGGATGAAACCATCATTCTTAGCCTTGACGAATCGAGCCTGCCTGATGGCATCAACCTGGGCAACAATACCGAATTGACCCTGACCATTCAGGATAATGACGTCATCAGTGTGTCTGTCACCGCAAGTGATGATGAAGCTGCTGAAGGTGACAATGAGGGTGCATTCACCATCAACTTATCCAGTGCCAACAGCACGGGGGAAGCAGTTACCATCAATTATACGCTGGAAGGCACCGCCACCAATGGCGAAGATTATACCTCATTGAGCGGGCAAGTTGACATTGCCGATGATGCCACCTCAGCCACTATACCCGTGGAGATAATTGACGATGAGACCATAGAAGGCTCAGAAACAGTAATCCTGAAACTTAGCAGTGATGGGTTGCCTGATGGTTTTGAGCTTGGCACCCCAGAAGCCACCATAACCATTGAAGACAATGATGAAGAGATTTTTACGGCTGAAGTGAGTATGAACTCGCCTGATCCTGAGGCCAGCGAAGAAGGTGATAATGCCCTTTTCCGCATTCGCCTCAGTGAAACCAATAGCTCAGGAGAAGCCATTGAAATAGGCTATGAAATAGGTGGTACTGCTACTAATGGAGAAGATTATACCAGCTTGAGTGGAAGCGTAAGTATTGCCGATGGCGAGATAAACGCCCCCATTGAGATTGAGGTGATAGATGACGAAGCAGTAGAGGGAGACGAAACCGTGACCCTTACTATCAGCAGCGCCAACCTGCCAGATGGCATCACTTTAGGAGATAATTCTGAAGGCACCGCCACCATAACAGACAATGATGAAATGACCTTTGAGGCAGTAGCTTCATTAACTGTAGAAGCCTCAGAAGCAGATGAAGGTGGCAGCACCCTATTCACATTTTCTCTGGACAAAACCAATGATAGTGGTGCTGCCATTGGGTTACAATACAGCATATCTGGAACCGCTACGAATGGAGATGACTATGCCACATTGAGTGGAAGCATTAGTATTGAAGATGGTGAGAGCACAGCGGAATTGAGTGTGACATTTACAGATGATAATGACGTTGAAGAAAGTGAAACACTGATTTTGACACTTGATGCCGATGGCCAACCGGATGGCATCAGTCTGGCCGACAACAGCAGTGCTACAGTGACCATCAACGATAATGATGAGGCTTTTTCTTCTACTGCCTCCATTACCGCTACCGATGCTGAAGCCAGCGAAGATGGTGACAATGGCACTTTCCTCATCGCCCTGGACAAGACCAATGATTCTGGCGAAACCATTGACCTTGAATACCAGATTTCGGGCACTGCCACCAGCGGCACTGACTATACCAGCCTGACCGGTAGTGTGAGTATTGCCAATGGAGAAAGCAGTGTAGAGGTGACCCTGGAAGCCATTGATGACGATGAGGTGGAAGACACTGAAACGGTAACCCTAAGTTTTAGCACCGACAACCTGCCCGATGGCATCAGTGTTACCGACAATGGCATATCGGCCACGGCCAACATCATTGACAATGACGAGGAATATGCTGCTGAGGTGTCCATAAGCTCGGAAGACAACACGGCCACAGAAGGCGGTGACGATGCCAGTTTCACCATAAGCCTGAGCAATGAAAATACCACGGGTGAGGTATTAACAGTACCTTATACCCTCTCTGGCACAGCCGAAAATGGCAGTGATTATGCCAGCCTCAGCGGATCAGCAGAAATAGCCAATGGCAGCAGCTCAGTCACGGTCAGCGTTGACATCACCGATGATTCAGAAGTGGAAGAAGACGAAACAGTCATCGTTACGCTGAACACAGAAAACTTACCCTCCAGTCTCACCGCAGGTTCTCCCACCAGCATGACCCTGACCATTACAGACAATGACATAGAATTTTCAGCAGAGGCTTCAGTGGCAGCTACAACGGCTACTGGTGGAGAAGGCAGTTCGGGACTCGCCTTTACCTTTAGCCTGAGCCAGACCAACACCTCAGGTGCAGACCTTACCATTCCTTATACCGTGAGCGGATCTGCAACCAGCGGCAGTGACTATGATGCCCTAAGTGGCTCGGTAGTAATCACAGAAAATTCATCAGACATATCTATTACAGTGGCCATCACCGATGACTCTGAGGCCGAATTGGATGAGACCCTGATCATTACCCTGGGCACCTTACCTGATGGAGTCACCAATTCGGGTAACGATGAGGCAACGGGCACTATTGAAGACAACGAACCCATCGAGATCACTTTTGGCACTAATTCAGGCAACAGCATTTCCATTACGGGCTGGACCAGTGTTTCGGGAGCCGATGGCTATGTGGTGATCATGAATAGCAGCAATAATTTTACCGACCCTACTTCGGGTAGCTACTCCCCTGCCAGCACCTCATACAGAGGTTATGATCAGCAGGTGATCTATGATGGCACCAGCACAGGCAGCCTCGATTTGAGCCTGTTGGCTTCTGGCCAGTCTTATTACTTCAAAGTGTACCCATACACGGGCAGTCGTGTGTATGTAACCGACTACACCGAAGATTCCTCAGAAAGCACAGCCTGCACCGTCACCAGCACCTCTGAAAATGAAGTATGCTGGAGCATTAGCGGTGATGAAAGAAATATTACCTCCAACCAATACCCTGACCACGAGACGGGCAGTTTCCCCAATGCAGATGTAACTGCCACGGCACTGGATTTAACAGTGGACCTCACCCCTGCTCTGACAGATGACATTACCTATGTATATAATGAAACCGGTCCACCTACGCCAAGCAATAAGAACTTCTACACTTTTGGTGTTGCCTCTAACGGACTGGGATTCAACCCCATGGGACTCAAACCCTTTTCGGTGGTAGACAGCGATAACAATGAGACGGGCGAAGAAAACTGGGAGTGGCAAGCGAAAGTAACGGATGAAGGGGATACGCATCTGGACGAATTTGGAGCGCATGTAACCTCACAGGGCAAATACCATTACCATGGTGATGCCAATGCCCTGGCCAGCGATGAAGACGGCAACAAGCACTCACTTATCTATGGCTTTGCAGCTGATGGCTTCCCCATCTATTACAAATATGGTTTCAGCACGGACAACGACTTTACCAGCAACATCAAAGAACTTAAATCGAGCTACCAGCTTAGGAGCGGCAGCCGCCCTGGCGATGGACTCACCGCACCTGATGGAGACTATGACGGCACCTACATTCAAGACTTCGAATTTGTAAGTGGTTTGGGCGACCTGGATGAATGTAACGGCCGATATGGGGTGACCCCGGAATTCCCTGATGGCACCTATTACTATGTCATCACTGGTGACTTCCCCAAAGTGCCCAACTGCTTCAAAGGAACGCCTTCAACTGAATTCATCATTGGTAATTAATAGATATGAAAAAGAGACTTAATCAAATCATCATTTTTCTTGCCATCGGAGCTTTATCGCTCAACCAGTCTTGGGCACATGACCTTAAAATGGCCTTTTTCGAATTCACAGAGTCCACCAGAGGCATTGTCTTACAATTGACTTTTGACAAAGATGACCTGGCACTTTCTCTCACCAAAATCAACCCTGAACTGGAAGGAGAAAAGGACCTGAAGGTTTGGGAGCAAGCTGCCAAAGCTTATTTGACCACCCACTTTAAGTTAAAGCTGAATCAGGCTGAAATGAAGGTCTCCCCTACTACTTTTGGTTATGACAAAGACTATGTGCGCATTGAAATGGTGATGGACAATGTGCCCGCTCAAGTCAAAACCATTGATATATGGAGTGATTGCCTTATCGCTGATATCAAGGGCCAATCGAACATTGTCAAGTCTAAACTCAATGGCAAAACCAGGACTTTTAGGCTGAATAAAAAAAGGACATCTATTAAGATCGATTACTAATATCGATTGTTGAACCGAGGTTTTCTCAAAAGAATAATAAGCCGTCTTTGCGAACGTAGCGAAGCGTGGCAATCTCCTTGTAGTTGATCACTTGCCTATGGAAGATTACCGCAGTCGTTTCATGTCTTATGCCAGGAAACTTCTTCGCAATGACCTGCTCCTTTTGAGACCTTAAATTTTTCTTTGTATGCCTCATACATTTGGCTGTATATTAGACCAGACAACCAATTGAATTGTGGAATTCAGCAGAGAGTGGCTATTTTTTTTCAGCGGACTAGGAGCTTTCAACGGTCTGGTGCTTTCCCTCTATGTCTTCCTTTTTGCCAGACCCAGGCATGTTTCCAATCTCTTTCTGGGAGGCTTATTATTAGCATTGAGTATCAGGATAGGTAAATCTGTCATTTTTCATTTCAACCCAGAGCTGGCCGAAATCTTCATACAACTTGGCTTGGTAGGTTGCTATTTCATAGGACCCTTTCTCTTTTTCTATCTCAAGTCAGTCATCCATGCCAACAGCTATACCCCTAGACTTTGGCGCCTGCATCTTAGTTTTTTGGTACCCGCCCTGGCCATTCATTTCTACATATACAACAGCCAGGTAGTTGAAATGTCGTGGGCGCTGTTTATCAATGCCATTTATGTGATTTGGGCCCTATACGTGTTGGCTTCGGCCCGGGTGGTAAAAGACCTCTTGCTCAAGGCATTTAAGAAAAGTGAAAAACTCAGCTTTTACGAAGTATGGCTCATCAGCATTTACGCTGGTAATTTCATCATCTGGCTGGTCTTTCTCAGCTTTCCATATGTTTCCTACATCACCGGTGCGCTGTCTTTCACCCTCATTTTATACCTGCTCATTCTCACCCTCTTTTTGAGGCGCAAAGGCACCGTGTTTTACAAGCCTGATAGGCGTTATGGCAATCGGAAAATTGCCAATGAGGCCGCTAATGAATTGCGCGAAAAACTGGAAGGCCTGATGACTCGCGAACGGCTGCATCAAAACCCCAACCTTACTATGCCGCAGGTGGCCGATAAGCTCAACATATCCAATCATCAGCTGTCACAATTGTTGAACGATAACCTGGGCAAGACCTTCCCTACCTTTGTGAATGAATACCGCATAGCCGAAGCTAAAAAGCTACTTTCTGAAAAGCCTGAATTTTCGCTGGAAGCCATTGGCTATGAATGCGGCTTCAATTCCCGGTCTACTTTCTACGCTACCTTTAAAAAACTCACCGGCACCACCCCGGCTCAATACCAAAACAAGCTACTTGGCAAGTCTTGATTTATAAATCAGCATTCCTGATTTATCCCCTATAAATGATCTAAAAAGTGCTCACTCTACATTCATGGCATTAAAGAATGTCTATGAATAAACTTTGGTTAATCCCTGCGCTCATACTGAGCTTATCATGCCAAAAGGCACAAGAAATGGAACAAGGGACCAAGTCTGCCCTCGATCAGATCTTTGATCGTGAAGGTGCAGATCAGGCACCTGCGCTGGTAGTAGGCATATGGCAAAAGGGACAATTGGTCTATGAGTATACTTCGGGTAAAGCCAACCTGGAGCAACACACCCAAGTCGACCAAACCACTCCCTTTCACATTGGTTTCCTCACACAACAGTTCGTGGAATACGCCATAGACCAGCTGATAAATGAAGGTAAACTAAAGGCCAATGCACCCATCACCCAATACCTGGACGAACTGCCTGAGCACTTCGAAAAAGTTAAGGTTAAGCACCTCTTAAATCACAGCAGCGGGCTGCTCGATTATTGGGCCATGCGCACCCTCGCAGGTTGGGGCTATGACGACCCCATGAACACGGCACAGGCCATGGAAATGATCAGTTCCATTCATCACCTGAATCAGGAACCAGGCACAAAAGTGCTTTATGCCAACACCAATCCGTTTCTGCTGGCGAGGATAGTTGAGAAGGTTTCGGGATTGCCCATTGAAACTTATTTAAAGGAAAACATCTTCAATCGCTTAAATATGAATGAAGCCTTTGTGAGTCAGGACAACAGTTCCTTGATACAAAGCAGGGCCAATGATTACCTCAACGATGGAGAGGAATGGAAAAGAACTTTCGGTCACCATCATGATGTGGGCCCTATCGGCATCTATGCTTCATTGAACGACCTTCATAAATGGCAGGCACACATCAAAGGCATAAAAACTGATAATGCCATTACATTGTGGGAAAAGCAATCCCACCTGGGCAAGGAATACCAATTCAGAAATGGCTTTTACTTCGGTTACAGGGGCTTTATGGGTGAATTTGGTGAGGACTACTCTGTCATCATTCTTTCTGCTGACTATTACCTGAATAGCGGAAATCAAGCCAAGGAAGTAATGGGGATTCTGAACCCCGGACCAAACGATCAGGCCTCACCCTCCACTGCCAACAGCTCAGCTGACTACAGCGAAAGTTTTGACCCCGACATCTATACAGGTGATTATTGGGACCCGATAGAATTTCACAGTCGCAGCATCCGCTTTGAAAATGACACACTGTACTATATAACGCCAGACAATTGGAAATCGCCCCTCGAACCCATTGGCAAGCATGAGTTTAAGATGACCAGATCCTCTATAGGGCGAAAAGTATGGTTTGACTCTTCTGGCCTTGAGCCCATGATGGCCGTGGGGGCTTCTCAAGAAAATGCCTACCGCTACTATGCATATGAGTCAGCATCACCCAGCCAAGCAGAACTCAGGGCCTATGCAGGCACCTACTACCTGCCCGAATTGAAGGCCATTTACGAACTGTATATTGAAGATGGCAGGCTGTATGCCAAACACAATCGCACATCCGCGCTGCGGCTGGATCCGCTGGACAAAGACCGCTTTGCCAACGAGGATGAGTGGTATTTCAGTACCATTCGCTTTCAGCGAGACTCACGAAATCAGATGACAGGCTTTGTCCTGAGCACACCAGAATTGAATAATCTATTGTTTCACAAAATCACATTACCTAAGTAAATATCATTATTATGAGACGATCATATTTAAAACGATACCTATTACTCATCCTTTTCCTGGGCGTTGTTTTGCAAGCCAATGCCTGGCAATTGGGTGCCGACAAAATCGAATCCATTGAGCGACTTTTTGCCGAGTACAAAGGCAAACCCGGTGCGGCCATTGGAGTCTACCAAAATGGAGAAATAATCTATTCCAAAGGCTACGGGCTGGCCAATCTGGACTACAACATACCAGTGACCGCCAAAACGGTATTTGAAACAGGGCTCGCCTCCACCACCTTCACTGCAGGCATTATGGTGCTGCTGGAAAACCAAGGCAAACTGGACCTTGACGACCCTATTCAAAAGTACATCCCTGAATTCCCGACTTACCCGGAAGGAGAAATTACCATCAGACAGATGCTGCTCCACACCAGTGGCCTGCGCGACTACATCCGGATTTTCTTTGCTCGTGGCGAATCCTGGAATCAGGACTTTGACGAAGAGAAAGCGCTGGAGCTGATCATGACACAATCAGGGCTGGCCTTTCCTCCCGGCACCCGCCTGCAACCTGGTGACAGCAGCTATGCTTTGCTGGCCATTATTGTGAGAAGAATCACGGGCATGTCCATGGGCGAATATGCCAAAAAGGAGCTCTTCGGACCCCTGGGCATGGACAACAGCTTTATCTATGAAGACCTAAGTATGATCGTCCCAAATCGTGCCACGGGCTATGAAGATGAAGGCGAAGGCTATGGCGTAAACCACTTCTACAACTTTGTGGGAGGCGGCAATCGAAGAGTTTACAGCACTGTGGAAGACTATTTCCACTGGAGTGAGCACCTAAAAGAGAACAAGGTAGGCAACAGCAGCTATCTGGAAAAAATGTACACCCGTGGCACCTTCAAAGATGGTTCTCCAATAAGGACCGGACTAGGGCTAGATCATGGCAGCTTCATGGGGCAGCCACTGGTAGGCTATGGCGGCCACTGGTCGGGCTTTGCCTCTATGTACCTCAAATTCCCTGATATAGACCTTTCAGTAGTGGTACTAAGCAACAATGCCACCATCAGTGCGGCTGGCAAAGCCTACGACCTGGCTGCCATCTTCCTGGAAGATAACCAGGAAGAAGCTACAGAAGCCGGACCTTCCGCTGATGCCAACAGGCCAGAGACGATTACACTTAGCACGGAACAGTTGAAAGCCTTTGAAGGAGATTATTTTAACTATCAAAACGGCTACATCCGCCAAATCTACCCTGAAGGCGACAAACTGATCTACAATCGTCTTGACGCAGGAGAAAGCAGATTCAGCCCAATCAGTGAGAATAGCTTCATCATGGACAATTCGCCTTTCCGTTTCATCATCACCTTCAAACCCAATGCACAAGGCGAAAGAGCCATGTTTATCCAGATAGAAGATGACCCGGAAAGTGAATACGTATTTGCCAACATCCCCTCTTATAGCGATGCTCAACTCAAAGCATTTGAAGGCGATTTCTACTGCCAGGACCTGGACGTGACTTATACCTTCAAAGCGGTGGATGGTAAGCTCGAAAGCTATATTGGTAAACATGAATTCCTTTCTTGGGGACCGGTGATGGACAACCTTTTTAACGAAGCACACTTTGGTTACCTGCTATTTGAGAAAGACAGAAGGGGCAGAACTAAGTCTTTTACCATGAACAATGCATTGGGTACCCTGAAGTTTGTGAAACAATAAATAGATCGTCCTGGGTACCTATCCTCGCCACGGGCCATTATGGCTCGTGGTTTTTTTGTGCCACCAAATCAGTCGCTCGCTTGTAACAAGTGACGGCTGCTGCGCCTCTGTCGAAATTTCTGGCTCAAGTTTTGAATAGTACTGAGCATGAAAATTTCATTCGATCTGGACGGCACCCTCATTCCAGACAGCAGCATTTCATTCTCAATCGAAAAGAGAAGATGGTGGCACAAATTACTTTCTATTGAACTTATGAGGAAGGGTACTCCACAGGTGATCAACATGCTAAAAAGCCGGGGACATCAGGTGGGTATTTATACCACTTCTTTTCGCAAAACCTCTGCGATTCAGTTTTGGTTGATCTGCTACCGTACCAAAGCAGATTTCATCATCAATGAGCAGAGGAATTCGATGGTCAAGCTTAAAACAGAGGTCAACAGTTCGAAATACCCTCCGGCATTTAATATTGATTTGCACATCGATGATCTACCGGGTGTGGGTATGGAGGGCACGAAGTATGGGTTCAAAACATTGATCATTCCCAGTGAGGAGACTGACTTTTCACAATGTGTTTATGATGAGGTCGAAAGGCTTCTTACCAATCCTTCAGTCCCAAAAGCTTCTCTCCTAACTGGCTGAGTTCAGCCGTTGAGTAGCGGGTTTGTTCCCAGTTGCGCGGATCACCCGGAAAGGCATAGCCCTCTGGTGCCACACGATCGCGCCAGGAGCGGATGCGCCACTCTCTCAGTACCTGATTGTCTTCTTCGGCCGGCATCATCGAAACATATTGTGCTATGCGCACCTTGTCTGCGGATAGGTTTGGCCTGATGCCATGAGGCTGCAGACTATTGAATATCAACAGGTCACCAGCTTCTAATTTTACTTTTACAATCTTGTCTTGGAGGCCAGAGATGTCTGGCTGAAACTTGTTTCGGTCCAGAGGCTGGGTTGCTTTCCAGCTTTCATAGTTGCGATACAGCCAGGGAATGCACTGAAAACCACCCATTTCTTCATCCGTTTGGTCGGCCAGAGCAATGACTCCCTGTACATTCTGAGGCCTGGTATCCGGGTCATAATCCCAATGAACAAAGCCTTTGTACTCATAACCTGGCCTGATAGGGAAATTAAGGTTGGCGCGGTCAATGGTCACCCATAATTCATCAGTTCCCCAAATGTCGGTAAAGGCCTCATATACCTTTGGCATCTGTCGGTTATTCCACAGCATCTGGTGGTTATAGACCTCCACCATGCCTGTACCTGCCAGCTCTTTCATTTTCATTTCGGCTCGCGGCTGAGTATACCAGGTGGCAGGATCATCCGCCTTCTTTTCTTCAAACTCCCACAAAAAGTCAGCAGAAGCTTGTGCTTGCTCTTTGGGTACCACTCCTTTGATCACAATGTAGCCTTCATGCCGCCAAAAGGCCCACTCTTCTTCAGTAAGCACCTTTAAGGGCTTCCCATTAGACCGGTCATTGAGTTTCACCTGGCTGCTTTTGGCGGTAGATGGATTACCAGGAATGTCTTTATGGGCGTTTTCAAATTCCATTGCTAAGGAATTTAATAAATAATTCAGTAATTCTGTGAGAGTTCAGTATTCAAACGAAGCCCTATCCTTTTACTACATTTTTCATAACTTCTTAGGCGAAATAGGCCCGGGTCCTGTCCAGGGCCCTTTGAATTCGCCACAATCAACCGAATTATGAACACATCCAGACGAAGCTTTATCAGGAAATCATCAACCGCAGCGCTCGGGTTGAGCGCACTCCCTTCCTTTCTTTCCACCAGTCAGCTGGCGGCTGCCAATGAAGTGGTAAACCTGGCAGTAATTGGCTGTAATGGAATGGGTTGGTCTAACATGCGATCGCACCTTCAGATGGACAACATCCGATGCATTGCCCTCTGCGATGTAGATGACAACGTGTTGGCCAGACGTACGGAAGATTATAAAGAATACCGGGACAACAGCATCACTACCTACAAGGACTATCGCAAATTGCTGGAGAACAAAGATGTGGATGCCGTGATTATCGGCACGCCCGACCACTGGCATTGCAAAATCATGGTGGATGCCCTCGAAGCAGGCAAACATGTTTATGTAGAAAAACCGCTGGCCAATTCGGTTGAAGAATGCTACCTCATGGAGGCCGCAGCACGCAAATACAACAAACAGGTAGTACAGGTGGGCCAGTGGCAACGAAGCGGCACGCATTATGCCAATGCCATCGATATAGTACGAAGCGGCCAATTGGGCAATATCAGGTTGGTCAAAGTATGGGCCTACCAGGGCTGGATGAAACCGGTACCCGTGAAACCTGATAGTCAGGCTCCTCAGGGAGTAGACTACGACATGTGGCTGGGCCCGGCTCGCAAAAGGGACTTCAATCCCAATCGCTATCACTTCAATTTTCGCTGGTTTTGGGACTATGCCGGTGGCCTTATGACTGACTGGGGAGTGCATGAAATAGACATTGCCCTCTTTGCCATGCAGGCCAAGGCGCCTAAGTCGGTGATGGCTTCTGGTGGCAAACTGGCCTACCCCGATGATGCTTCTGAGACTCCCGACACGCTCCAGGCCGTATTCGAATACGACAACTTTAATATGCTTTGGGAACATGCCACAGGCATAGACAATGGTAATTACGGTCGCACTGAGGGAATCGCCTTTATAGGCAATAATGGCACCCTTGTTTTGAACCGGGGTGGCTTTGAGGTGATCGTAGAAGATGAAAGAGTAGACGGTAAAAACCAGCCATTGATGGAGGAAATTGCTGCTCAAAAAACAGCCGGCAACTATCTGAATTACCATACCCAAAATTTCATTGAGGCCATTACCAAAAACGACCCTTCACTGGCCAAGTGTGGGCCTGAAACAGGATCTGTGGCCGCCATCAATGCCCATATGGGCAACATTGCCTTTAAAACCGGAAGGAAAGTTTACTGGAACGAGGCCCAGGCGAACTTTGGCAATGACCAGGCTGCCAATGACCTCATTGGTGCACAATATCATAACGGTTGGAGTCTGCCTAAACTTTGATTGGGAATGATCTGATAGCGGCATAAAACTTGCCCATATTTCAGTAAAAAAAGCCCATGAAAACCGACAGATATACAAAACTGCTACTGACTGTTGTTGCCATTTGCCTGATCAACCTGAGTTTTAGTGGAGCCAACCTCTTTCCCAAGGCCTATGCGGGGAATGATGCGGGCCTTAAATATGGCCTGGTGCCCATTAATGAAGATGGCAGCATTACCGTAAAGCTGAGCAAGCACGATGAAATTGACGTGAACATTACCAACATCAGCACTTCAGATGAATTATCGGTAGACCTTGCCGAGATCAGCACTTCAGACAAACTATCCGTAAACCTGACAGAAATCAGCACCTCGGATGAAATGGACATTAACATAGCCGAGGTAGGTGGTCATTTTGTACATATTAGCAGCGGTATACCGGTAAAGATCAAGGACTAGTTGTGGGGGGCCAGAAAACAGAAAATCAGCAATCAGGAATATTCGAACCTGATTACTGATTTCCTAAATACTGTTATACTGTCGGCTACTCGGTGCGCAATGTCTCGGCTGGGTTCATGTTTTTTACCTGTAGCACCTGACTATTAATGGTAAGACCGGCCACGCCAAGTAGCAGAACACCTGAGAAAATGAGGGGAATAGCCCCCACAGGGTCGTGATAGCCATAAACGGAATCTAACAGGAGGCCTATTACCAGGATGGACAGTGCCCCGCCCAGTAAAATGGCAATGCCTAATATGATGGCAAATCGCTTGTACACATCTTTGGACAGTTCCAGCATGCCAGCACCCAAAACTTTCTTGATACCAAAATCTTTGATTCGGCTGGAAATACTGAGTGACACCAGGCCGAACAGTCCCATGGCAGCCAAAAGTACTGACAGCGATGCTGTAAAGATCATGATGTTTCTGATGCCATCTACCTCTTCAAAATGACCATCAAAAACTGAATCCTGAGCAAAGACATAAGGCCTGCGGTCGGGGTCCAAATCAGACAATACATCGGCTATTTCCTTACGGGTTTCAATGGCCGTACCCGCCACTATTTCCAAGGTAATATCGCTCAACAGAGAGTCTGGCTGTACCCGAATGGCTAATGGACGGATGACATCACTAAAGTTTGAAAAATGAAAATCTTCAACTACCCCGGCAATCGTGTATTTAACACTGTCCAGATTTACATAATCTAATGCCTCACCCTCATAACCCAGCGCAGTGATAAAAGTCTCATTTACAAGGATTGAGCGTTGATTTTGAAAAGTCGTTTCTGAGTTAAAAAACTCACCCGACTTCAGTTTCAATCCCATCATTTCAGGGTATTTATAATCCGATTCGAGTACATAAGCCCTCACCTGTCGCTCTTCTTTGGTGAAGTCACTGGCCCGATTGATCTGCCCTAAAATACCCCGGGTCATGGAGATGTCCTGAACATTGGCGATTTTAGCCAGTTCGGCTCTCACCGTCTGCATGCTCTGTGAGCCCGGTCTGCTGGTCACCAGCTTGTCGAACTGATCATAACCCCAGTCACGCGATTCATTTTTCTTATTGGTTCTTACAAACATGATTCCGGCCACAATGGTCACTACAGCCAGGGTCATTTGGAACGTTAGCAAGGCCCCGGTAAGTCTGCGCTTGCTGCTTTTGGAAGAGTTACCCCTAAAAATGGCCACCGGCTTGAAAGAGGAAATATAAAAGGCTGGATAAGCTCCGGAAGCGAGGGTGATGAAGACTAATAGAGCACCGAGGAATAGCCACAAATTCTTATGGTTCAACAGGTTCAAAGTCAGGTTGCCCCCTGCTATGTCATTAAAACCCGGTAGGAATAATGCGGAAGCCAACAAACAGCCAATGACAATGGCCAGTGTACAAAGTATCAGGTTTTCGGTCAGAAACTGAACGATCAAATGTCTTCTTTTACTGCCAATGACCTTGCGCACGCCAATTTCTTTCACCCGCTTCATGGCCATTACAGTGGCAATGTTCACATAGTTGAATGTAGAAAGTAGCAATAGAAAACCTCCAATACAGCTCAGTACAATTACCGGAGCCGGATGGGGAGAATTGCCAAAGGCGTTGAATATCTCCTTGTTATTCTTACCTGCTACTGAAGTCAATGGCTCTAAAGTCAAGGCCTCATATCCTTTTTCCGGGGTCAATTCTGTTTTGGTATTGGCCAGGTCAGCCAGTGGACCTTCCAGCGAAGCTAAGTCTGTAGAGCGATTCAGCTCTACAAGGGTGTGTACATTGGTGCTAAGCTTGTCCTTGTTACGCTCGAACATCTCGAAATTGATGACCAGTCCGGGACGTATTGATGAATTATCTGGATGGTTTTCTATCAACGCAGCCACTTCGAAAGCCAGCATTTCACCGTTGATGTTGATATTGAGCTGTTTGCCTATTGGATGCTCCTCGCCAAAATAGGCCTCAGCTGTCCACTGATTAATCACCACTTTTCGTGGGTCTTTCATCGCTGATACATCTCCCAATATGGTTTCGAAAGTAAACACATCGAAAAAGTTGGGGTCGACATAGGATACCCCAGAGTTAAATGTATTTCCATTGGTTTTGACTTCTACCTGCCAGCGCTGGTGGCGTACCACATTTTCAACCCCAGGCACCTGATTTTCAATCAGCTCCGCTATGGCCAGCGAAGTTCTGCCATAACGCAGCACATCACCGTCCGCATTGACCTGAGAAGGTGTTACCAGATAAATCTCATCTGCTTTCTTATGAAAATTATCTTTAATGAAGTTGGATTCAATCCACTTGAAGGAGACAATACAGCATCCTACAGCCAGTGAAAGACCGATGATATTAATGGTGGAAGGCATCTTCTGCTTCCACAAGTTTCTTAGACCGATTTTGAAGTAATTCTTAAACATTGCTATATAATTGAGTTGTTGACTTTGATTTTTACGCTTAATATTTGACCATTTGAATAATCGTACCACATCCCACATAAAGGCCCTGCGAGCCCGCCTTAGGCCCTTTTCTCGCACGCGCCAATAAAAAAGTTCATGTGCATCGCCCTGCACCTGCTCCTTGACAGCACTGCTGCAGAACCAGCCCAGAAACCAATCGGGCCAGCGTGGTGGTATGTGATTTTCACCTTTCACGTACTGAATTGATAAGAACCACTGGGTGAAAGTTGATTGTAGAGTTTTTCTCTCACGGCTTTCACATTATCTAATGTGGCTTTACCGGTAGAGGTAAGGTAGTAGATGCGCTTGCGCCTCCCTCCTCTTGTTTTTGAGGAACCGCCCATTTCTGACCGCAACAGGCCTTTATCTTCCAGGCGATTCATTACAGAATGTACACCACTGATGTTGACTTCTCTTCCAGTTTGCTCCTTGATTTCCTTGAGCACCGACACCCCATAGGCTCCTTCGTAGAGCAGTCCTACTACGAGCAATACTAGTTCTTCCAGTTCACCGATATAGGTTCCTTTCATGACTACATTATTTAATTTACAAACGTAGATCAAATCTATTACATCCATGCTTGTAAAACAAATGACTACTCTTCGCTCATAAAGGTTACAGGTGGTCGAAAAGATTAGTCTAAATGCATATCACTGGTAAATGAGCTGCTTCACTATTCAAACCCTGCTAATTTCACAGTAATGTGGTCAGATAATCTCCCGGTATTGTCAGAATTTAGATACATATATTTATATTGGAGGTAGATGTATAGTTGATGGCCATTAGCCAGTCTACAGCACACCACTCGCGAATTACATCTATCGACTTTCTTCTTCAAATACCACCCTGATCTACAGAATTTAGATTTGGTCTGACCAAAATATTGGTCTCAATTCACTGTGTTTTCAGCTGTGGCCAACTTAAGCTGTAACAGAAATCACGGTATAAATCTGATTATCAACACACTAAAAACACATCAATATGTTATCACAAGAACAAATCAATTACATCGCTGATAAGCTGAACAAAAAGATCAACATCCCGATTATCGGAGAGAAGTTTGAGAAAAAACTAATCATTAAAGGCCTTGAAAAGGTGGATACCGAACTGGAGCAGCATTTACCAGCAGAATGGTCAAAACTTCTTGACGATGTTTCAGATGGTATAGAACCGGGTAGTCCTGCCGACCTACAGAGCATTAAAGACAACCTGGTGGCCTTCCTAAATAAGAAAATCGACATACCGATCATTGGTGAAAAGGCCGAGGCAAAACTTTTCGGCTTTGCTATAGACATGATTTTTGATGCCTTGCAAAAAGGAAAGAAATTGCAGGACTGATAAGATCAAATACTCTCGTATTTAGCAGCCGTTGCTGAGTTCATTAATCATGAACCCTGGCAACGGTTGACTTTTTTATAGCCCTCTTGATTTTCACAAAACTTGTCTCCGGGCCCGAAGTTTGCGATAGGGATTCCACGCTTTTCGTGCCAATGACCATCAGCCACAAGTTTCGGCCTGGGCGACTTTCCTCCCCTCACAAAAAAAGTTTTGACTCCCATGTAACCTATCTACCGCTTGCACGACTGTTGGGGTAATTATCCTTATTTTCGATAAATGGCAGATTCCAAACAGCAAATATTTATGAAAGCCTACGAGGCCTGCCACGAGCCATTCATGCGCTATTGCTCTGCATTAGCTTATGGCAAAATGGACGTGGAAGACCTGGTTCAGGACGTGCTGGCATCTGCCTATCATCGATTTGAGAAAATTGAGAATAAGGACCAATTACTGCATTACCTGGTAAGGGCGGCCCGCAATCGCTCTATCAGCCTATGGCGCAAGCAAAGGCACCAGGAGAGCCTGTCGGAATTGCATGCCGAACGGTTGAGCAGTCAGGGGATTACACCCGAAGTGGTGCTGGACATCCAGCTGCTTTATCGTACCCTGGACAAACTGCCAACCAAACAGCGCGATGCGCTTGTGCTCTTCGAGATCAGTGGTTTCAGCATGAAAGAAATCGCAGAGATTCAAGGCAGCACTGAAGGTGCAGTTAAAACAAAAATCAGCAGAGGAAGACAGAAGCTGAAATCTATGCTTGACGACCGGACGGTTAACCCGGTTTCGAGCCTGATGCACACCCTTCAAACCATTACGCTATGAAAAAGACAGAAAACGAAGCGTTGTTTGAGCTGGTCAGGAAAGCCCCCACAGAGCTTTCTCAGGAGAAGGTCATGCAAATCATCGGCACCCTGCCTACGCTGCCTCCTCCTCCCGGAAATTCTTGGTTCAACAATATCAATTTAAACTCAATAATCATGACAACAACAACCGTAGCCATCATCGCCAGTGCGGTGATTTACTTCAGTAGTCCTAATACTGAGAGCCCAGACCCTGGTCAGGATCTGGTGCCCCCAGTACAGGTTGAAAGCACTGAACCTACAAGCCCGGTGCTCGCTGCTGACGACAGCATAGTCGCTATCAAAGACATACCGGAACCCGCGGCCATTTCGGTAGAAAACAACGACTCTATTGAAACCATGGCACTGGAAACCACAGAGGCTGTCCCCAACACTCCGGTGGCTAAGACTGCCGACCCAATCGAGGTAGTGCCAGTGCCCGATGACAGCCTAAGGCCCACAGAGAACACCAAGCCTCCTGCCCTGGTGCTGCCAGTTGCTGAAGCTGATGAGGCAAGCGCCCCGGTAGCCACAAGGTCAAGGGCTACAGCTGATGTTCAACCCATAGTAGAAGCACCCAAGCCTACAAAAACAAAGCCCGCACGAGAAGCCAAAAAACTGGATGACCTGAGGTTGAAACGCCTGAAGCGTACACTGCTCAGAGAACTTTCAAGAGACTTGCTTATTAAATCGAAAAGGGCACTTAATGTCGTCCATTTTAAGCAAGGCGAGATCTTTGTCAACAATCAACGATTGAGCTACGAAGAGTTTACCAAATACAGTGAGCTGCTGTTCAAATTCAGGGTTGAGCCGGGACCAGAAAAGCGTGTGGTCACCGACCCTAAGTTTGTAATGGTAGGAAGCTTTACTGAAAGGGGCTTTGATGGCAGCATGCAAGGGCGTGCCATGGACCTGCACTTTGTAAATGATGGTGTGATACTTAACGGCCTGCTTGACAAATCGGGTAACAGAAAGCCTGGCTCACAAGGCGTAGTACTCTTTGACGAGCCTAAAACTACGGTACAACCAGGCGATATTCTGATGTCGGCAGAGGGCAGTGCCAAAGATGGTCAGCTCAACTTTTCAGGTTTAGACAGATACCTTACTGACAGCCTCGGGCTTCCAGGCCTTGGCGATAGGGAATTTGAAGTTGTCAACTTCAAGAATGCCGCTACCATATCCACCCTCTTCGATTCGGAAGCTGAAGACAATACCATTAAAATGAGTAATGTTCAGGTTCGAAACTTCAAAAAGGAGCTCTACAAAATGTTGGTGAACGATGACCAGATAGCCTCTAAGAACAAACCGGTGATTATGCTCATTAGCCCATCGCCTTTCAAGGTCAACGACAATAATGTAATGTCAGGTCAGATATGGCAGAAATACATCAGGCTACTGGCCAAGTATGACCTTGTGCCAGCAGTAAATCGCAAGATTTTGATGAACAGTGACTTTATCATGATTGGCGATTTTAATAATGGCGAGTTCAGTGGTACCGCTCAGGGCACCATTGAAAAAGAGCGTGTAAAAGGCACAGTGCTGGAAGAAGAGCTCAGTCGTTCTAAGATTTTCGGTGGCAATGAAGACCGGCCACTCACCAGTGAAGAAAGAACCGTTGCCCCATTTCAAAAACTGGAAGTATCGGGCCTGGCAGTGGTGTACCTCAGACAAGCAGCGTATAAAGCCATTCAGGTAGACGCAACGGGAATTGCCTTAAGCGACATCATTACCGAAAGCGAAAATGGGGTATTGAAGATTTCTACATCTCAAAAAGAGGTGAACGGTGAATCAATTTCCATTTATGTTACGAGCCCGGAAGTAAATTCTATTCAGACAGATGGTGCGGCTGAAGTATTTAGCCAGGGTATGTTCAAGGCCGACATTCTTAAGCTCATCTCTAAGGGTTCAGGCGCTATTGAAATGGCTGTAGATGTAAACCGCCTGCACCTGCAAATGGACGGTGGAGACATTCACCTTGAAGGCAGAGCGGAGATGGAAAAAGTAGATTTTTTACCGGAAAGCGATAGAGGCACCCTCGACCAAAGCGGCCTGAACGTGATAGAGCGATGGACCCATGAAGGTGGTTCTACGTGGAGCGAGCAAGACCTGCCACAGCTGAGGTATGAGTTGCTTTCCAAACTGATAGATCAAGGCTATATCAGTACCTTGGAAAATCCGGCTTCTATCAAATTCTACAATGGTAAAATGACGGTAAACGGCACCCAGATTGCTCCCAACTATATTGATGATTATCGCGCATTATACCGCACTTACGGTTTGCCAACCCATGCCAACAGTCGCTTGTGGATAGACCCCGATTTTATGGTCATTGCCGAAAAGGACGGAGAAGTATTTGAGCTGGAAGTGATGGGCACCGAATTGGAGCTCAATATTGAGGGCTCGTGGGAAGAATTGGAAGAGGCCATTCTTCACAGACAGTAATAGAAAAGCCGCAGAGAAGGTCTCTGCGGCTTTTATAATTCGTCTTTTATAGGACTCAACTTTTCTTACTCAACTTGGGCCAATTTCCCTTGGCCTTTTTCAGCATTCCATTTTTATCGGCCATCCAAAGTTCTTTGGCATCTACCTCAATACTGTTCAGGAATAAGTACAGCTTTCCGTTCTGTACCAGAAACTTGTTAGGGTCTACCCTGAATTTGGCACCTACGGCAATGCCAGTAGCACAATAGCCTCCAAATTGTGGTAGGTAATTCCCTGGGTTGGCATCAAATTTCTTTTTCTGCTCTCCGTTCACAAAGAAATATTTCACTCCCTTGTACTCGCTCATATGATCCTTATCGCCACGTTGGGCAAGGTTCAGGTCTATATAAGACACCGGGCTATAACCCTGCATCGCAATTTTACTATCGTCTATGTTAAACTCCGTTTTGCTCTGAGCAAACACTTGAGTTGAAGCCATGAAAATGGCCGCGAGTAGAAATAATTTTAACTTTTTCATATTGATCTTATTGATTTTGTTGAACTGTTAATGATTTGCTGGCCGTGAGCGAAACCACCAGGTAAACCACCGCGGCATTTACCCAGTAGTAGTTGGCATCCAGGCCTTCAAATTTGAATAGGAATGGAGCCGCCATGAAAAGTGTCGCGGCTCCCAGGTCTATGGCCAGGTGTGCATCAAATGGAATGGTTTTAATTAGCGAGAGCTTATAGTCAGTAAGTATGCTCACCAGCCATACGGCTGCTCCAGTGGCAACGGAAAGCCAAAGTGCTATACTGGAAGAGTCGCCCAGCCCCAGCACAAATGGTAATACCATAAGGCCGGCACCAGCACCATAGTCTATGATGCCATGCATGTCAGGGGTAATGAACCTGAGTTTCATCACTACCCTTTGAAATATTGCTCATGTACAATCAGGCCATCTTCCCATACAGAGCGTATGATCTCGTGCCAGTAAACTTCACTGCCGTCTTGCATCATGAAGTTGAAAATGTATTCTGCAAAGCTGGCATTGCCACGAACGGCTACATGCTTTAACTCAATGGCCTTTACCTGGGCTATGGCTCCAGCGAAACCTTCCATTTTCGCAACCATTTCGGCTTTTCCGCTGGTAATCGTACCATCAAAATCCTGAGTTTGGGCTTGCTCAGCAAAGTACTTTTGAGTGGCCTCTACAATTTGACCTTGTACGACCATTGCATTCTTGGCCGCTACTAATTCATTTAAATTTTGTTCCATCTTGTATTCGTTTATTGAATTATTGATGACACAAAATTGGGCTCAGTTCGTGGTGAAAGACCTACAAAATTCCCCCTAAGTAGTATACATTTTTAACCAGGCGTCTGGAAGGCCCGGGGACTGCTGCCTGTATGCTTTTTAAAGAAGGTAGAGAAGTGATTGGGCTCTTTAAACCCTAATGTGTAGGCAGTTTCAGTTGTGTTTTCCCCTGCTTTCAATAGCCTCTTGCCCTTTGCAATGAGCCTTTGATTGAGCAGAGAGTTGAAACTCACGCCATATGAAGATTTGATTTTAGAAGACAGTACTTTGGTGCTCAAATGCAGTTGATCAGCATAAAAGGAAAGGAATTTTTGATGCTGAAAATGCCGATCCAGCCAATAGTCCAACTCTTCTCTGAATTGATCGGTGGTATCTACGCCAAAACAGTCGCGAAACTCGCCTGGAGTTTTGTTGGTATTATGTTTGAAAAAGCGATTGAAGTATGTGGGGTAACTGAACCCTAGTTCGTAAGCGAGTTCTTTGGTGGTCCTGTCGGTAAAAACCACCTGACGTTGCGCTTCATCAATGAGTTTTTTATGCAGCATTTTGCTCACAGAAGAAGCTAACTTCTTTTTCGTAAGTCTTCTCAGTACTGCATCATGCTGTGAAAGCCCTTTGGCCACTTCATTTAGCCCCGGCTGCTCCTGATAATGCTGATCGATGTAATCTTTCAGATCGAATAAGAGCTCAATTTCTTCAGAAGATGCCTTAAAAGGGTTCAGCTTCAACCAATCGGCTACCGCACTTTGCAACAACTCTACACCCTCTCCCCCCCATTGCAAAGTGGACAGTCCATTCGAGGCCTGCGACATTTGGTCAGACAGCTCAACATAGCCTAAACTAACCAGGTGTTTGAAAAGGTAACGTGCGTTTTGATTTTGCTGCAAAGGGTCTCCCTGAAACTGATAAATACTGAAATCCAGATTACCACTCAGGTTTTGAAGATATTGACCCGGAGCGAGAAAAACTGCCTTACCAGCAGCAAAACTGTATTTATTAAAATCAATCTCCAATACTCCCTGCCCACTATTTAATAGTAGTACTGAATAAGAATTGAAGACCTTTATTTCGTCAAATTTTGGGGTCAAAGCATCAATGGTTTGCTGCTTATAAACAGTAGCTACTACCCCATAAGTTCAATTCTCCAGCAAATTGGTTCAGGAAATAATCTGGTACCAAAGCACAATCGTCAAAAGGCCTTATTTTCTGTTAAAAGTTTGGGTAAGGAAATGGTAGAAGTAGAGTTCTCAGGACGGGGCTTTGCCTATTTTTATACGCCCACTTCCATAATTGTTCTGCGAATGAGTTTGACCACCTGGTCCCCTGCCTCTGCTACTTCCTCTGTCAGGCCTATGTCTAGTTGCGTATCGTCAACGGCAATCAGGTACACTATCACGCGTTCAGGAAAACCTTCCCCAAGTACTTTCCTGGCATGGTACAAGGCATGGTGCCATCTCAGGCAAGGCAGCATCACCTTCGGCTCTTCCAGCGATGCACTGGCTATTTCCTCCGGACTGAGCCTGAAAATAGTACCTGGTGATTCCCCTGAATTGAAAGATCCATCGATGAGAATAATGGTATTGTGCCCCTTTAATTTGCAGAGGATATCCTTGTCAGAAGTACCCATATCAAAGAGCGTCACCTCTTGTGAGTACATGAAAAAAGCAGTCAGTTCATCTATGACATAACAGCCCACCGCATCATCGCTAATTATTGGATTGCCAAAGCCCAATATGGCTGTTTTACTCTTATTCATTGGGCCTAAAAATGAACTGGTTGAAAGTGATAGTAGTAGGTAGAAAATTCAATGAAAAAAGATATCAAAAAATCATTATCAAAAAGGTTTACCGCGCTGGATTAAGCGCACCAAAACACTCTATTTATAATGATTCTAAACCATTTGTTGAACATTACTACTATTATGTTTAAACAAATCAATCACAACTACCCCATAAGGTAGTAATACTATTAAATTTTAAAGACCGATATCATCGATTGAAATAGACTGTAACCCTGGAAAGGCAATGGCAGTTAAAGGCATTGGGAAGGTATTGCATTGGCTCGTTCAAAGGCCAATCTCATATGAGTCATAGGGATCATGTTTTAAATTCATTCTAACATCAATCCTATGAAGTACTCTCTCACCCTCCTGCTTTTATGCTGCCTTTTCTCCACTTCCCTGGCCCAGGGAAAACTGCTTTTACAGCACCAAAAGAGAGAGCGAAAGCAGAAAGATTTCCCCTTCGAAAAAACATTCAGTTTTAAGATCAATGACTCCACTTACCATTATGGCCAAATCACCGCATTTGATCAGGAGTTTATCACCATCACTCGCAGCGACAGTGTTTCAGCAACAGTAAGGATCACCAATGTTGAAATCATTACTCGTGATAAGGTTGCAAATCAGCGATGGATGGAGCCCTTTGCTTATTTTCTGCTCGGAGCGGGCATGGTCATCGTGGCAACTCCGGTTATTTGGGCTGTCGATGGTGGTGATAAGGCTTTAGAGGGCTTAGAGTTTGCAGGAATATTGACGGCTGTTTCGGTGCCTCCCCTCTGGTATGGTTCACGACAAGAGCGCTACAATCTGCAAAAGAAATGGAGGCTTGTGGTGGTAGAGAATTGATCAGGCTACCGCTTCTACGGTATATAGGGCCACAGAATTGGCCTTGCCCTTCAATGAAATATCACCGATGTGTTGTTTGCCGAACTTGCCGTGAGTGCCCAAAGCCTCTTTCAATTGCTCTGAAATCAACAACTCTGTATTATACTCATTGCACATGCCTTGAATGCGAGCAGCGGTATTGAGGGTATCGCCATGGTAAGCAATCTCCTTTTTGGTTTGACCCACCTCTGCTACCATTACCTTACCTACATTCACTCCGGCCTTGAAAAAGGGCTTGTGACCGTACTTGGCCAGGTAGTAATCTTCTCGTGAATCGATGCGCGCTTTGAAATCGAAAAAGGCCTGAATGCAATTGTGGTTGCGAAGGCCCAATTTACTGGGCCAGGTGAGCACTGCTTCATCGCCTACATACTGGTAAATCTGCGCCTGTGTTTTAGCCACTACTGCCAGGTCATTGAAGCAATCCTGGATCATCTGGCTGTATTGCAAATGCCCCAGGCGCTCGGCCATTTCTGTTGACGATTTCAAGTCGAGAAACATGAATACCCGTTCTTCTTCCCTTGGGTTATAAAACTCACCCTTCATCAGTTTTTTGAGCACGCCAGGTCCCAACATCAAATTTACCTGCCTGAATAACGAGAGCAGAATATCAATCATGATGATGTAGCCGTAGAAAATGAAACTGGATGGGCTGAAAAAGAAATCGTTCAGGTCCAATTCACCAACTTTTAACCAATAGATAAAAATCACATACGCCATCAGCATCATGGAGGTAATGACCAACAAAGAAAGGCTTGTACCCAACAGGAACATTTTGAGCATTGGGGTACGCTTGTTGTAAAGTCTTTCAAAATTGATTTGGACCAAGCCAAAAATCAATCCGAAAAGCCCACCAAAAAAGGGAGCCATGATTAGGCCCTGTTTGGCACTCACACTTACGCCATCTGCTTCATAGGTACCCACATTTCTCACCAATGTGTATACCACCAAGGCTCCGGTCCAGGCCAGAACATAATCGCGCAGTAAAATCAGGTGTTGCTTTCTCATGCGTTGCTTTGTCTATAACGAATATACTTCTCAATCACCACTGCTGTGACTATCACCAGGTAAAATTGTCCCATCAGGCCAATTAATATGGCGGCCTTTTGGGCTACGGGTATAACAGGGTAGATTTCTCCATAACCAATGGTGAGCAGCGTGATGTAGCTGTAATAGATCAAAGACTCGATTTTCGATTGGATATTCCCATCTTCGATCAAAAGGCCGCTGAAAGCACCTGGGTGCATAATTTCGATGGTGAGAAAAAGGAAAAAGCCCAAAAGCCCAATGGCGATATAGCCGCTCATGAGGCCTATGATCACATTTCTGTTCACTTTTTGTGCTTTCCATACCTGTTTGATTATCTCGATGGTTACCACAATGTAAAAGACAAAATATACCGCCAGGCGAACGTATTCCAGCGGTCCCAACTGCTCTGGTTTGCCCACGAAATTCCAGCCAAAGACTACCAGGGCCAAGGCAAAAAGGCCCAGAAAAACCCTTACCAATACCTTCTTATGGGCAATGAAGAGCATGCCTGCGGCCAGGTTAAGCAGAAAAAGTGCCGGTGAGAGCACTTTTTCATAGAAATCGATGGGCACAATTATTGAGCCGAATAGAATGGTGAGCTGCGTTCCAAAAAAGATCTCGAAACGCAGGTCGTATAATTTTGCGTATAGCCCTTCCTTATTCATCCAAAATACTGTTATCGAACTTGTATCCTTTGTAGCTGACCTTGAACAAAATGCTGTAGAATGACGGGATGAAAACCAGGGTTATGATGGTACCAAACAGCAGCCCCACCATGATGGACACGGCCATGCCTTCCCACATTTCTCCTCCACTTAGGTACAGGGGCAACAGCCCCAAAACGGTAGTAAATGTAGCCAGTAAAATAGGCCGAAAGCGCTGTAAACAAGCCACAATCACGGCATCCTGCACACTACGCCCATAATCGTTTTGCTCAATTTCCATGCGGTCTACCAGCACAATGGCATTGTTGATGATGATACCCGCCAGAGAGATCACCCCCAGAAAGGGCATGAATCCAAAGGGCTCGCCAAAGGTCAACAGGCCAACGACCACCCCAATCACAGCCAATGGGATGGTACAGCAGACCATCAGCATTTTGCGGAATGAGTTGAATTGGATGATCAGCAGCAGCACAATGATAAAGCCGGAGAGTGGCAGGTACTTGACTACCGCACCCATATTGTCAGCCGTATTTTCAGCATCACCACCAAACTTATAGGTGTAGCCAGCAGGCCAGTTTTCCTTCTCGGCTTCAAGCCAAGGAGTGATTTCAGCCGTAATGGCCGCGGCATTGCCAGTGGGTTTCAGCTCGCTGGAAACATTCACAGTCCTGAAAATATCGGCCCGCTTAATTTTCGAGTATTGCCACTGAGGAATGATGTCAGCCACCTGAATAAGTGGTACACTGCGACCGTTGTTCTGCCCAAAAACATTGATGGTTTCCAGCGATTCCAGCGTCTGCTGTTGGCTGCCATTGCTTCGTAATACAATGGGGATGGACTTATCGTCTTCTCTGAACTCTCCTGTAGTAAAGCCATCGAGCACCGTTTGCAGGCTGGTGGCAATGTCCTGACTGGAAATACCAGCAGACTGAGCCCTGGCCTGGTCTATGTCGATTACAAACTTCTTCGATTTTGGCCCCCAATCATCTTTCACGTTTTTGGTGCCTGTAATGGCTGTGAGCCGTTGTTTCACAGACTCTCCTATCACGGCCAGCTCATCAGGGTCATCGCCAGAAACTTTGATCTCTATTGGTACACCACCGCCCCCTGCTCCCAATGGACCTACCTTAATGTCGGCATCAGGGAAGTTATTGAAGGCAAAATTATCCAACCTGGCAATCATGGCATTGTTGAACTCGGCCGATGAGGTGTTGACCAGCAAATGAGCATAGCTGGAATTGGCCTCATCGGGTGCATAGCCCAGGTCATAAGACTCAGGCCCTTCTCCTATGTAAGAAGACCAGTTGTCAATGCCATCGGGGCGTTGCTCATTTACAAGCAGCGAATCGATCATGTATTGCTCCAGTTCTTTCACTACTGCTGCAGTTCGCTCAATGCGCGTACCCAGGGGCAAGTTCACATCAATGGTGATCATGTTCCGGTCACTGTCAGGGAAGAACAAAAAGGCGATTTTGGTAAAGCCGAACAAAGAGGCAAAGAACATCAGCACAATGGCCATCATCACCAGACCTTTCTTGTTCAGCGCGAAGAGGATCAATTTCTCATAATAGCCTTTGATCCAGTTGATGCCACGGTCGATCAGGCCAGGTTTGGCCTCACCCTTCTTTTTCACCTTCAAAAACAGGTAGCAGAACATGGTAATCACTGTGAGGGCGATGAGCCATGAAGAGATCAACGCCAGAGAAATCACCACGAAAATTGGCCCTACAATGTCTCCCATGATCGATTCGGCCAGGTAGAAACTGAGGAAGGCTGCGGAAGTGGTAAGTGTAGAAATCAGTAAGGGCGTGAAAAGTTCAGAGCAGGCTTCAATGGCTGCTTTTTTCGCCTCAATCCCATTTTCCATTTTCACCATGACCGTCTCTGCCACCACAATGGCATTGTCTACCATCATACCCAGTGCCATGATGAGTGCTGCAAGCGTTACCTGGTTGAGTCCCACTCCTATCACTCCCATAAGCATCAAGGTCATGATGGTCACGATTGGGATGAGGCTGGCAATGATACTACCTGTTCTGAGCCCCAGAAAAATGAGCATCACTATAAATACAATGCTGATGGACTGGATGAGATTGACGATAAAATCGCTGATTTTGAAGTCGATATAATTGTCCAGTGATGAAAGTCGGATAACTTCGAGGCCCAACGGTAGTTTTGCATCCCATTTCGCCATCACAGCATTTACTTCCTCTCCCAGCTTGATCACATTGGCACCATCTTTCAGGTTGATGTGCAGTGAGATGGCACTTCTGCCATTGACTCTAATCAACTGCTTTGATGGATCAATGTAGCTTTTCTTGATAGTGGCGATGTCTTCAAGATAAATGAGCTGGCTGCCATCACCCACCGGGATGAGCGTGTTCTTCAAGTCTTCAACTGAATTGAAATTACCAGTAGGCTCCAGGATGATTCGCTCCTCTTCCAGGTTGATCTGCCCACCCGAACTCAAGATGTTCAACGAGCCAATAATACTCTGTAACTTACTGGAAGTCAGACCATATTCATTCAATACCGCATCTTCATACTCCACAAAAACCCGCTCTTCCTGCTCACCGCCCATTTCTACTTTGGCAGCGTCAGAGAGTTTGATCAGGTCATCTTTCAGGTCATCGGCATACTCCTTCATTTCAGCATAGGTAAAGCCATCGCTCACCAATCCAACCACAATGCCATATACATCACCAATACCATCGTCATTGAGCTCTGGATTCACGTTTTGTGGCAAACCTTTCACTGAGCCCAACTTGCGTCTCAGGCGGTCCCAAACTGCTTGTAGCTCATCGGGGCTTACTTCATCTTTCAGGGTTACCGAAACAATGGAAAGCCCTGTGCGTGAAGTACTGGTTACTTCCTTCAACTCGGGAAGTTCCTGTGCTACTTTTTCAATTTTATCGGTCACCAGTTGCTCAACCCTTTCCGGGCTGGCGCCAGGGAATTGTGAGACCACGGTTGCTACTCTTACCGTATAGGGCGGCATACTGTCACGGGCCAGAGAGCCGTAAAGCACCAGTCCCATGATGATGATTGTGCCCAGCACCATAAAGGTGATCCGGTTTTTTTCTATTGCAAATTGCGTAAGATTCATAATCGGAATTAATAGGTGCGTTACTTTTTAAGAACTACTTCCTGGCCATCGAGCAGGGTTTGCAAGCCAGCGGTAGCAATCTTTTGCCCCTCGCTGAGTCCGCTCACTACCTCGAAACCGGCAGGGGTTAACTTACCAATCTGGATGTGTTGTTTTTTGATGGTGGCGATTTGGCCACTTTTATCATTAATCAGGAAGACGAAACGCCCCTTGCTGTCTTCTCCCACCGCTTTTGCGGGGATGGTCAGCGCCTCATCTTCTAGCTGTCCAAAACTAAAGGTCACATTGGCTGCCATGCCCGATTTCACATCTTCCGTAGGAGCCAACAAGGTCACCTTGATGGGGTAGGTGGCGGTATTCCGATCGACTGCCGGAGAGACCTCTGTGACCTGTCCATCGAAGCGCTGACCCGTCAGGGCTGGGAAGGTAACAGTCACATTGCTACACTGCCTCACCTGGTTGATGACCGACTCAGGAATGCCCATAGCGATGGTCATTTCGCTGCCCGCATTGAGTATGGCCACTACCTGGCCCGGGCTCACATTTTCGTCTATCTCGGCATTAACGGCAGCAATTACCCCATTTTCCGAGGCATAAATAAAGCCGTAATTGATCTGCTCTCTTTGAATCTCTACACTGCGTTGTGACGAGGCATAGCTGCTTTGAGCAGTCTGCCATGAATTCTTGGCATTCTCAAAATCACTTAAAGAAGCACTGCCTTTTTCGTATAGTGAGCGAATGCGATCATAACCCAATTTGGCGGTGTTCATTTGCGACTCTGCGCTGGTAAGCGAAGCCTGAGACTGCTCCAGAGCCAGGCGCGCCTGCACATTATCCAATTTGCCCAGCAGCTCGCCTTTTCGCACTACCTGACCTAGTCTGATGTTGAAAAGGGTGATGATGCCGTTGTTTCTAAAACTCAGATTAATGACTTTATCGGTCTCGGCTGTGCCACTGAAAGTACGTGTCTCAAGCGCTGTCTCGTAACCCACTTCCTGGAAAACCACCGGGCGAAGTACTTTCGCCTCCTGAGTTTCTTCTCCGCCACAAGCGGTGATGAATATGATGATGCAGGCCAGGGCCCACAAGTTTGATTTAAAGGATTTCATAGAAATATGGATTAATTCTGAGTTAGCAAATAGTTGAAAAATTCCTGGCGGAAGGCCCGGTTCTGCTCAGTGGTATTGAGCAGGAAGTATTGGCCCAGGTAGCGCTCCAATTGAAGGGCGCTCAGCAGATAATTGTACACTGCACTTGCATTGGCCAGTTGTGCATTTTGATAGTTGGTCTGTGAGTCGATCAGCTCTACCCAATTGACCGAACCTCTTTCGTAGGCCTCTTGTGTCAACTCCAGGCTTTCCCTGGCAGCATCAGCCGATACCTTCGACAGCTCAATGTTGGTTATCTGGTTGATCATTTGCAGCACTGCCACATTTACATTGCGCTCCAGATTCAGCGAAACATTGTCACGATTAAGGTTGATCTGCTCCTTTTGAATGGTAGCCGTTTGTCTGTTAATGTTCTGTTTGTTTTGGTTGAAAATGGGCAGAGACAGATTGAGTCCCATGCTATAGTAACCGTCAGGGATATTGCCAAAACCCATGGGCACCTCAGACCCTGCCCCGCTGCGATTGAAGGTGTAATTGTACTGGCCTTGCAGGGCCAGCGTAGGAATGAACCTGCCATTAGTTGCGAGTTTCAGGTTTTGATCTACCGCTTCCAGATTGTAGGCCAGATTTTTCAATTCTGGCGCATTCTTCTTGGCCTGGTCTACCAGAAAGCCCACAAAAGGTTCTCTCAGAGACGGATTGTCCAGAAAGTCACGAAGCTCACTGTAATCGTACTCGGTAAAGATGCCCTGCCCCAACTCAGCATCGGCCACATCAATGTCGCGCGTGATGGGCTGATTGAGCAATTGATTGATGCTTAAGAATGCCTGTTCTAATTGATTGATGGCCTCTACCAGGCTCTGTGTATTCTGTGCCATCTCACTTCTGAATCGCAGTACATCTGACTTGCCAGATTGGCCACTTTCGTAATTCTGTTGGGCGATCTGAAGGTTACGTTTGGTCACTTCCAGGTTGCGAGCCGTAATTTCCAGATTGGCCTTGAGCAGCAACGCATTGAAATAGGCATTGGCCGCATCGAACAGGGTGTTCAACTGATCTGCATTATAACTTGCCTGCTGTGCTTTTTGCAGTGCTCCCTGAATCTTCACATTGGCACTTACCGATGGCGAATAGATCACCTGCTGCAGACTTACATTGCCCGCGGTACTGAATTCGGGGTTTTGACCGTTGGATACCTCCGCCAGGGCAGGGTCCAGGTAAGAGCCTGTAGCGCTGGCAGTAACGTCTGGCAGATAATTACTCTTGGCCGTTTTCAGGTCCTGCCCCACCAGGTCAATATCTTTCGCACTCGCTTGAAGACTCAGGTTTTCACCCAAGGCTTCGTTCATGATATCGCGAAGGGTATAACGCTGCTCCGCCACTGAGTTTTCAAAATCGCCCACAAAATTGGTGCTGGCTATCAAGCTGTACTTGATGGGTACGCCCAGTCGTTCGGCTGTGTTGAAATTGACGGTGAGTACCTGGCTGCCTTCAATGTACAAGGGCAGGTCTCCAGCATTCACGCCATTATTGATGGCCTCAACACCCAGCGCAATGCGTCTAAATAGTTGTTCCAGATTTTGCCTGCTCTGATTGGTAGCCATCAGGCCCAGCTCTACATCTTCTGCACTGGTAGCGGTAAAGGAAGGAATCCCTTTTTCCAGCAATACATCGGCCAGGCGCTGAATCTCCGATCCGGGCAAAATAAAGCCCCCGCCCATGTACAGGGCATCGGCACCTTCCAGGCCTGCAATAATGTCGTCAACACTTTCAAAGGAAATCAACTGGTAGGTGGCACTTTTCTGGTCAAAAGCGCCATCAAGCAAAGCCTTCACCTCCAGGTTTTCCACCACTGGTTTTTCCATGGCAATGGCCACATTCTTATAGTTGTACAGCTGACTGAAAGCCTCCAGGTCTACCAGAAAAGACTGTGAGGTGATGAGATAAGCCAGGTTGGGAATGCCCGATGAACTGCGGGTTTTGTCCAACTCGGCAAAATCGCCTGGAACAGAACCAAACAGAATGGTCGGCTTATTGTGCTCTGTTTGTTTGGAAACTACCACATTATTGATGGCACCGAAGGCCAGAATAATATCACTGTTTCCGTTAATGACTTGCTGGTAATTTTGCTCGGCTTGTTGCAGGTTAAAACCATTGACAAGGATATCATCTTCATTCAGAATGATCTCCGCGTCTTCGCCTACCACTGCAATGATCTCATTCTTTAATCGGCCTATTAAAGGCTCAACTTCAGAATTGCGAACATCCAGCAATAGCCCTATTTGGACCTGTTTTTTGGCTGTACTCTGAGCAAAGAGGGATGCACTCAAAAGCATCAGAACAGCTATTGCGCTGATTTTCATATGTTTAAGGTTTTTAGGAAGTACTCTCATTGAAGTTAGTAATTTTCACCTAGTGAAACTTGACTTTGCGTGTCGTCACAATGATCAGTTGTCAATTGATTTGTGTCTCGTCCAGGTAAGGGTTCTGCTGATCATGCCTGCACGTACCTTCAATTCCAGATTACCATTTTTCAGTAAGCGGCATTTCACCGGATAATACTTCTTTCTTTTGGGTGCATAGACCTCTCCCGACCATAGACCATCTGCATATTTAAGCTGCTTCAAAACCTTTACAGTTTCTCCTTTTTTGGTGGTGGTGGTGCCTTCTAAGAGATTGTTCTCTGATTTGACTACAACCAGCCCTTCATCAGTTTTCCAGGTGCCCAGTATGGCTCCAGATTCGTTCTGTGCATTGGCCACTGTAATGGCCATGATCATGACTAAGAAAATAGAGAAAAGCCTGCTCGTATTGATTCGTTGATGCATTGATTTATCTGTTTGTTGCCCAATGCTAGTCACGCGAGGACAGGCCAAAAAAAATATTGATCGAAAGTGCTTTATTGCTGCACGAAATGCCATTTGAGTATATGAAACCATTCATTCGATGGAATGGAGGTTTCGTTAAATGAACCCAATCATTCGTTCAATAAAATTCGGGATATGAAGAAAAACAAAGATCATTGATCATGGCAGGAAGCGAAAACAAGGTCTTCAGGCTCATGGAATATGTGCCAATCCTGGTTTTAAACCTCATGTTCATCCTCATTGGCTCTGTCGTGTATTTAGACGATGGTCCTTTTGGGGCACTTAACTTTTGTTTACGATTTTACTTCACGTCTATGACGGTGACATTGCTTTACAAAAAATACCTGGTCAAAGGCCTGGTATTGATGGCAGACAAATCAAAGAGAAAGTTCATCTCACGCACCGTGATGCTATTCTCTGGAGGGCTACTCTCCCTCCTTTTGATCGATCAGATATTGATCAGTCGCCCGGAAGAACCTCCATTGTTACTGGGCGTATTGCTGTGGATAGCCTTTTCCCTCATCGGTTTGATTATGGTATCTACCTCTACCTATACCCATTATTTCTATGGTCAAAAGCTAGTAGCTATCAATGCAGAAGCAGACAAGATCAAAGCGGAATTGGCCTTGCTCAAAAGCCAGATCAATCCGCACTTTCTGTTCAATACGCTCAATAACATCTATGGATTGGTGCATATGAACGATGCCAGGGCACCGCAGATGATCTCCATGCTTTCCAAAATTCTACGCTACCTGCTCTATGATTGTGGGGAAGCACGGGTGAGCCTAAGGAAGGAAAAAGAGTTGATTGAGAACTATCTGGCACTACAGGCCATGAAGTCGAAGAGTGTGGCCGACCGGATCGACTTTTACAGTGATGGCATTGCGGATACGCATACCATTGCCCCCATGCTGCTCATCAACTTTGTAGAGAACTGCTTCAAACACAGCAATATTGAAACGAGTGAGGAAGGCTGGGTAAATGTGAGTCTGGAAGTATCAGACGATCAATTGCACTTTACTACTCGCAATACTTTAAAGCCTGTGGAGACCAAGAGCAAGCATTCAGGCATTGGACTGACTAACACCCGCAAAATGCTGGATGGTGAGTATGAAGGAAAACATGAGCTAATGACCGGGCCTGTGCAGGAATTTTACGAAATTGACCTTAAACTGGAGCTGACATGAGTTTGAAATGTTTGGTAGTAGATGATGAGGCCATCGCAAGAGAATTGCTGGCCAATTACATTGATAAAATTCCAGAATTAGAGCTGGTGGCCAAATACTCCAATCCCCTGGAGGCCATGCCGCAGATCAGAAGCGGGCAGATCGACCTGCTCTTCCTTGACATAGAAATGCCGGAGATCACGGGTATCGACTTTTTGAAGAGTCTGGAAAAAGCCCCTCATGTTATCCTTACCACCGCTTATTCAGAATATGCCATTCAGAGTTACGAGTTTGGGGTGCTGGATTACCTACTCAAACCCATTGAGTTCACCCGTTTTTACAAAGCGGCTAGCAGGGCAGTCAACCTGATCAGCCCCGCAGAAACGCCAAGTCCAGCACCTGCACCAGTTGCTACCCCACCTGAACCCGCTGAGCAGCACATCTTCGTAAAAGCCGACAACAAGGTGATGAAGGTAGACTTTGCCGACATTGAGTATGTGACCAGCAAAGGTGCTTATGTGCAGATTGTAACCGCCAGCGGCAAAAAGATCATGACCCTTCAGAGCATGAACCGCATGGAAGAAATACTGCCTGGGCAGCAGTTCTTCCGGGTCCATCGATCTCATATCGTGAACATTGGTTTTGTAGAAGCCATCGAGGGCAATACCCTGCGCCTGAAAGACAACCAGATGATTAGCTTGAGCAAAAGCAAGAAGGACGATTTTATAGCCAGGATCGATCCAGGGAATTTGTTGGGTTAACTCACTCCCTCAACTCTTCTATCACCTTGGCACTGATCCACCAAATGTCTCCCTCACGGTTGAAGAAGAGGTATTTGCCATCATTAGACAGCCTGGGTGCAAACTCAATCGTATTGGTATTGACCCTATCTCCCAGGTTCTTGGCCTTTGTCCAGCTGCCATCGGCCTTTCTGAAGCTCACATAAATGTCTACACTGCCTTTGCCACCTTCTCGGTTGGAGGAGAATATCACATAGCTTTCATCTGGCGCAATGGTCGGGTCATAGTCGTTTCTGGGCGAATTGACGGAGTCTCCCAATGAGATGACCTCTTCATAATTACCATTGTTATAAGGTGAATAAGCAATGTCTGCCGTACGTCCCGGGCCATAGGTGAAGTACAGATTGCCGTTGCTGGCCGTGGTTGGGAACCACTCGTTATGTTCGGTACTCAACTCACCTCCCAGGTGCTTAGGCTCGCCCCAACCCTCTCCTTCTTTTTCCACATACCACATGTCCACACGGTAGTCCACGGTGTCTCCCTCCATTACCGGCCGGTTTGAGTTGTAGAATAGCTTTTGACCATCGGCAGTGATAAATGGGTCAATCTCCCGGTAATCCCCTTCAATGTCGGCAGGCTCCGGTTGTGTCCATTGGCCGTTTTTGAGTTGGGTAACCATGATAGTGGCTCCCCTGCTCGACTCTTCGGTGAAGTAGAGTTCATTGGCATCAGGGGAAAATGCGGGGCTGTGATTGAAGTCTTCGGTGGAGATAAAATTGGGTGCAAACATAGTTGCTTCAAGTCCTGGTTCGGTCTGCCCCAGATACTCACCGGTCAGGGTCATTTTCTCCACTTTAGAAGACTGCGCCCCCTTGTAAATCAGGTATTCCACAATCTTCTCTGATTTCTGCCGCATGGCGATGGCCAGTGGCGTGTTGCCGCGATCATTCACTGCATCTATGTCCGTTTGGTCATTGATGAGCTTTTGCATCAGGTCGAGCCGGTCTTTGATTACGGCCCGGTGCAGCAGCCCCTTGCCATGGTTGATATCCGCACCATGCTGCACCAGCAGGTCGAACATCTCTATATTACCCGACCTGACGGCAAGGAATAATGGAGACTGTTCTTGTTCATTGAGCGTATTGGGCTTAGCGCCTTTCTCCAGCAGTACTTTCATCATTCTCACCTGCTCCCTTTGGGCAGCGTAGAGCAATGGAGTGTCATTGTATTTGTTCGTGGCATTTACATTGGCTCCCTTTTCAATCAGGTAGTCGAACACCTCATCTTGCCGACAGTAAGCAGCCGCATGCAGGGCCGTAGATCCATTCTGGCTGGCTGAGTCTATAGGCATGGTTTGCGCCATGGAATCCAGCCGGGCCAGGTTGCCATCACAAGCCGTCCGCATCAGGCTCTGAGCAGGTAAAAGCGAAGAAAATAAAAGCAATAGGGTACTGATGACGATCTTGGTTTTCATCGTTTCAATGGTTTTTTAAATGAGAAAAATGTGTTTATGTCTGCCTCAATGGGCGCTTCAAAAGCTCTTAATTCATAAGGAAGTTTAAAGGGGTTGCCGACAGTATTTCTTTTTGTTGTTGCGCTGCAGGTTTGTCCAGAAGGGCTTGGTAATACAGGTATTTCAAGTAAGCCAGGCTGGGCTCATCCGGTCGCATTTTTTCACACCAGTCGAGCCACTCGGTCATTTGACTATGCTGCCCTCTGAGGTACTGCCCTACCGCCTTTTGATGCGCATTCACATAGGCATCATTATAGCGCTGACTGATGTCGTTTTGATTGGCCTCCAGACTATAGCCACCTTCTGGTTTTCGTTTATGAAAGCGGTCTTCGATGGTCATTAAGACCGTTGCGCCCTTGTTTTTGAGTTTCGGTAATTGCCACTTGCCTTCTGACTCTTTAATGGCTTGAATGGCCTTTTCGGTAGATCTTTGATTGGCATGACTGAAGACCTGAATATGATCGATCACACCATCTCTATCAATCTCAAAACTGGCAAAGAAGTAATTCTCACCCATGGGGTAAAAGCGTTTGATCTGGTTGTGGAGGTACAAATGAAAATCGGGGTACTTCCTGGGTTGGAATTTTGGGTGAAACTTCTCGGAATCAAAGAAAACGGTATCTCCTTTCGCTCTCACCATATAATCTTCCGGACGGACCGGCAAGGACTCGATATAAAGCTGCTCTCTCACAAATTCGAAGCGGATGGTTTTGGCGCCCGTATCCCCTCCTTCCACTTCCACCATGACCATATGGTCTTCATCAATGCTTTCGATGAGAAAATGACGACCAAAGCTGAAATCCAGTTTTCGGCCATTCAGTTGGTGATCAACCACTACGCCATTGGCCACATAGCTGCCGAAGGCCAGCAGTTTCTTTTTGTTCGTGAACTCATATTTCAGATAGTGCTGATGGTAATCGGGCAAGGCGTCTTTACGGTTTTCATCCACCCAATTCACTCCCATTTTCACCCAACTTCCCTCCAAAGCACTGTATACTTCTTTAGTGCTGGTTTGCGCAAAAGCAGCCAACGGCACCACTATCAGAAGTAAAACAAATCTCAATTTCATGGTTTAGTTTTTCACACAACGCACCGCATTGCCCATCTCTTTACCACCATACCAATGGCGCATCTCGTCTAACCAGGGCACAAAGCTCCAATCAGAGGCTTCTTTGGGGTTTTCATTGCTCAAAGTGGCAGACCAGAAAAAGCCTGCCTGTTCATGGTAAAAACCGTTTGGATCAGAAGCCCCGGTTGGCAGTCCGTTGAAAAGACTCTTATTGGTCCCCTTGCCTTTCCTCCAGTTCTTTTTATTTGCCTTCAAATGCCTCCCCGCATTTTTGATACCACCATAGAGATTGACCAGTTGGGTCCATTCCTGATCGTTTGGTAATCGCCAGCTTACCGGGCAAGATTGCATGGCATCAAACCAATTGTAGAGCCGCCCTCTTTCTTCACACATATCCTCACCTGCCTGAAAGCAATGCGAATTGGGCGTTTTGAAACTTAGGTTTTCAGCCAACCAGCTAATCTCAAATACAGAGTCCGCAGTACTCATCTGATAGGTCACCGTTTTATAAATTTGCCCATCCCGATCATCGGTAAATATCCCTGTGTCTTGAGCAAAGGTAGGTCTGCCAAACAGCCCCAGAAATAAAGTAAACAAGAAGAGTCCTTTCCTTTCTTTACTCATTTCTCAGCACCTCTGAAGGGTTTTTGCCAGCTGCAATTCTAATCTGCCAGATAATGGTGAAGACACCAATGCCAAGTACTACCAGGAAACCCGACAACAAATCGATGGCACCAATGCTGGCCCGAACATCGAAGCCCATGAGCAGTTTTTGATCTACTACATAGTAAGCGGCCGGTATGGCAATGAGCCCTGAAATAACGATGATGGCTACAAAGCCCCTAGACAGCAACAGCATCAAACCCCGAACATTGGCCCCCAGCACCTTTCTGATGCTGATTTCCTTCATGCGGCTCTCGGTAGTGAAAACCGCCATGCCCAACAGCCCCAACAAGGCAATTGACATGGCCAAAATTGCCAGTAGCGAAACCAGGTTAAAAGTGGTCTTTTGTCCTTCATAAGTTCTGGCAATTTCATCCTGATAAAATGATGCTTTAAAAGGCTTTACCGGCTCAAATTTCTCATAAGCTGCCTCCAGTTTTTGCAAAAGCGCAGGCAGGTCCTGGCTATTGTACTTTACCGCCAACATGCCATAGGTATGATTGGCCTTTCTCTGAGTAAATGCAAAGTCCTTAATAGCCATGATCTCTCCCTGACCGCCCGCATCAAGCGAGGTGTTGACAAAGTTCCTGACCACCCCAACGATCATCACCTTGGCCCTCAGATATCCCTTTATGTGCATTAATGTACCAATTGCTGCCTCGGGGCTCTCTAACTCCAGAGACTTCACCAGGTGTTCGTTGATTATGATTTTGTCCATGGATCCAGGATCGCCATTACCAGGCAGGAAGTTGGAGCCGGCAATCAATTCATATTCGTGCAAGTCGAGGTATTTTTCATCCACACTATTCCAAAACATGCTGACCACCTTAGAACCATCCTCATTTTGCGCTATGGCCAATTCACCATTGCCCGTACCCATGGTCATCATGGTTCTGGAGGTACCCACCACCTCTGGCAGTTGGGCATATTCCGTTTCCAACTTGGTCAGGTAATCGCCATGAATGCGCACATTGAGTACATTTTCTGTATTGAAACCCAAATCGTAATTCAGGGCATATTGATACTGCTTGTTCACCAAAACTGCACAGACGATCAGGCCAATGGACAGGGCAAACTGGAGCACTGTGAGAATGCGCCTGAGATTGATGCTAGAAAACAGCTTGACCTTGCTGGCATCCTGAAGCACCACACCAGCTTTAAGTTTAGAAAGAAAAGCAGCGGGAAGCAGACCAGCCACAGCACCTACCAGAAAGGTGAAGCCAAAGAAGTACAAAACATGAACCCAACGAAGGTCCAGGGTGAACATGTCGTGCCCACTGGAGGAAGGGTTGGGCATGTTCAGAAAGATGGGTTTGATGATAAAGAACAAGCCTATGGCCACCGCCAATGCTATGGAAGACAGCAATACTGATTCGATTAAAAACTGGGCAAAAACCTGTCCACGAGTGGCTCCTGTGACCTTACGAACGCCCACCTCCTTCGATCGCCTTAAGGCCCTGGCCAGCGACAGGTTGGTATAGTTGAAGCAAGCTGATAACAGAACCACAATCGTAAGTCCGATCATGATATTGAGCTGCTTCTGTGAAAACCTTGGACCCACGCGATTTGTGAACACATCGCTGGTAACGAAACTCGTCATTGGCTGCAGGCTATGGGTCAGGGTCGTATTCTGATTGTCGTTGTAAGTGCTGATTAGCGGCACCATGGCGGCTTCTATTTCTTCAGGTTTTGCCTCTGCTGCCAACTTCAGGTATACCTGAAATTCCTGAAAGTGTCGTGGATTGGTCCTGAAATCTTCATGCCAGCCAGTACCCGTTGCAGGCTGATCGTAAGTTGCCATGGAAAGCAGGCTTTCGAACTGCAGATGCGAGTTCTTAGGTGGATCGGCCACTATGCCCGTCACGATTCCATTCACCTGACGATTTTGCCAACCACCGGTGCTTTCAAACTCCAAAGCCTCGCCCAGGGGATCTTCATCGCCAAAGAGCTTAGCCGCCAAAGTCTCGGTAAGTACCACCCCATTCGGTTCTGACAAAGCGGTTTCGGGATTGCCTCTAAGCAGATCGAATGAAAAGAGGTCGAAGAAGTTGGCTGTGGCATAAAATCCCGTCATGTGGATGGTGCCGCTTTCCCTGAGTAGATTGGCATCTACCCCCCCTTTAATGATCACCACATCGTCAATCCCAGGCACCTTGTCCCTTACCTCTGCACCAATGTAGAATGAAGCGGCTCCCATAAAAAGGTCCTGTGCGTACATCATCTTATTAGAGTTGACCCTATAGATGCGTTCACGATGCTCCTGAAAGCGATCGAAGGAATGGAGTTCAGTAATGAGAATGATCATCAACAGGCCTACCGACATACTGATGGCCAGGCCAAACATATTGAGCCCTGAAAAGAGGGCGTTCTTTTTCAGGCTTCGGGCCGAGGCTTTAAAGTAGTTCTTAAACATGCCGTATTGATTGAGATTTTGAGTGCCACCCAGTCTTTTGAGTGCCCAGGGTTTTAGAAAATTAAAAACATGAAACCAAAAGAAGACCCTGCGTTTCCAGGATGGTTTTTCATTGATTTCGTCCTGGTATTCGTGCAGGTCACCAATGATCTCCTCTATAAATTCAGGCTTACAAAGTCGGCTCAGCAAGTTCGCTGCCAGGGATGGTATGTGCGTTGAGTTCTTCAAGCGACTAAGAACGTTCTATTGAAAGTTCAGGAATTTGGCTCCACAGATTCACCTTGATATCACGGCTGCGGTGTAAGACCTTTTTGCCCATCGCGGTAATGGTGAAGATGCGCTTGCGCCTCCCTCCTCTCAGCTCAGTCGCTCCGGACATTTCAGACTTGATAAAACCTTTCTTCTCTAATCTATTGACTGTGCCATGCACTGCTCCAATGGTGACTACCCTTTCCGCTTCGTCCTTCAAGGCCTTACGAATGGCAAAGCCATAGGCCTCTTCTTTCAACTTGATGATGAGTAGCAAAATAAGCTCCTCCAGTTCACCGATATGCTCTTTCTCCATAACGATTAGTTATACTTTATAGAACAAATATACGGAGGCTCTTCTGATTTGTTATACTAAGTAGAAGAAATGTCGGGAATTTGCCCTGCACAGTTCGTATGAGCAACAATTGGCAAGCACAAATAAATTTATTTTTATGCTTATATTATTGTCTTTTATTGATCTCTAATAATCAATCAATGAAACTAACAAGCGAACAGATACAGATTATTGAATCTAACGATGACATTAAAATCAACGCAGTAGCTGGGTCAGGAAAGACCACAACAGTGATTGAATATGCCAAAACACGTCCAAAAAGCAGCAAAATCCTCTACCTCGCTTTTAACAGAACTGTCAAGGAAGAAGCTCAGCAAAAGTTTAAGAAAGCCGGCATTTATAATGTGAAAGTAGAAACAGCACATTCATTGGCTTATCGTGCCATCGTGCCTCGGTCTGGCTACCAACTCAACAATTATGGTTATAAGGCACATGAACTCACTGCACTGCTGGCCATTAAAGCCCGGAATGCCGAAAAGCACATGGAATATGTCGTGGCAAACCATGTGAATAAGTTCATGAGCTACTTCTGCAATAGCAGTGCCACCACTTTAGATGGCCTGAATTACCGAGATGTTGTACACGATGCTAAGGCCAAGGCTTTCGTCAACAATTTTTATGACTACATAGAGGAAAAAACGCGTCTATTTATGTTCAAAATGGAAAACGCTGAAATAGACATCACACATGATTTCTATTTAAAGCAGTATCAACTTTCCAAGCCAACGCTACCCTATGACTATA
>Ga0316204_10002100_pt1 | contig 47405 bp, 52 predicted proteins | sample 6monrhotite_MG_2_FD_205661 | JGI IMG/M metagenome (GOLD analysis project Ga0316204, IMG submission 205661) | Microbial mat bacterial communities from mineral coupon in-situ incubated in ocean water Damariscotta River, Maine, United States -... | ecosystem: Environmental > Aquatic > Marine >... | reverse complement strand
GCGATATAGGTGAAGGTCTTGCCGATGGCGCGCACCATCGGGGAATGGACAAGCGCTGGATTGTCGTCATTTATGGTCAGGAATTCGATCATGTTGTCACCGGCATCAGATTGGCTCCGTTCCCTGGTTGAGGATGCTCAGATAATTGCTGTAGACGAACATACGCCCCCGCTGTTTTCCGGTGATCTCGCGCAACAGGCCAAGGTCGCGCAGATGCTGGATGGATTTGGCAACGGTCGGTGACGACATGCCGGTTTCGCGCGCCGCATCGGGGATGGCGATGATCGGCTTTTGCTGAAGCAACTGATGTACCCGCAGGGCCGAGGTCGCCGGTCGCCCGAGGGTTTCGATCTTGGCGCGGTCGTCTTCGAACAGCAACAGGATTTGCCTGGCGGCATCGGCGGCCTGCAATGAGGTTTCTGTGATCCCGTCGAGAAAGAATTCGATCCAGGCCTCCCAGTCGCCATCCTCGCGCACCCGTTGCAGCAGGTCGTAATAGTACCGGCGGTGGGTTTTGAAATAGAGGCTGAGATAGAGGATCGGTTCCTTCAGAATGCCCTTGTCGCAGAGCAAAAGCGTGATCAGCAGGCGGCCAAGGCGGCCATTGCCATCGAGGAACGGGTGGATGGTTTCGAACTGCACATGGATCAGGCCGGCCTTGACCAGCGTTGGCACGGCGGGCGTATCGGCATGGATGAAAGCCTCGAGGTCTGACATCAGATCCAGCACCGATTCCGGTGGCGGGGGCACGAACAGCGCATTGCCCGGTCGGGTGCCACCGATCCAGTTTTGCGAATGGCGGAAATCTCCGGGCTGTTTGGTGGCACCGCGCCCCTTGGCCAGCAGAATCCCATGGATTTCGCGCATCAGGCGAAGGGAAATCGGGAAGCCGCTCCTGATCCGCTCCAACCCGTGGTTCATTGCTGCCACGTAGTTCGACACCTCGACCACGTCGTTGATCGGCACGCTGGGGGCCTCTTCCTTTTCGAACAACAGAAGGTCCGAGAGCGATGATTGCGTGCCCTCGATCTGGGAGGACAGTAGGGCCTCCTTGCGGATATACATGTAGAGAAACAACGGTGTATCCGGCAGGATCGAGGCAATCCCGTCGAGTCGCCCCAGCGCCCGGTTGGCCCGTTCCAGCGGGCCATAGAGCTTGTCCATTTGAACCATCGGCATAGGCGGCAACGCAGGCGGGATGAACGCCTGCGCTACCTCTCCGGAGGTTGAAATCGTGACGAGTTTTCCGAGACGAGATGAATTTTCCGATATCGTCATGGTTGTGCTTTGCGCCTTTCTTTGGCAATGTGCTTGTTAAAGGATAGTGAAGAATCGTTTCTTTGTCGAATTTCTAACGAAAGGTTCCGCAATTTCGGAGTGACAGGGCAGGTCTTGCTGCGGTCATACTTTCTTAAGAGGGTTGAAATGGGCCATCAACGATTGGGCAAATTGCCGGCACACAGCAGCCTGCCAGAAATCATCCGGTTTCTGGTAACCGGTGGTACGCCCACGGAATATCTGGTCGACCAGATCACCGACTTCGGCAAGGATGCTCTACAAGAAGCCCTCAAAGACCCCGTGTTCATCCGCGCCCTGTGGCTGTGGTCCGGATTCCGCAGGCTATGGCCGAAAAAAACGCGACGGCCGCCTTGCAAGCTATTGGTCTGGACGGTGGGAATTACGCGTCGGTTGCCGATGTGCTGGTAGATTTCAACAATAACCTTGAGCGTGCCCAGCGAACACCCAACGCAGATACCGGAGACCTCGGGGAATTGGCCCGTCAGGCGGCGCTTTCTGCCTTCGGCAACCGTGTAGCGGAAAACCTGCCCTCGCTATGGGAGGCGAGCCCGGATGACATCCGGTCTACAGTAGCGAGCCTGCATTCGACCGAACAGTTCGGAGCGATGGCGCAGGAGTTCATGGCGAATTTCGTTGATCGCACGATTCATTACTTTGTTGACCGCGATCTGCACCGGATGGTCGGTCCGGACCGGGTTTTCCGCTCCAATTTACCTTCTCATATATAGTCGTAAAGCAATAAAATGCCGTATATTTAAGGGATTTATGTGCTATACGCTGATTGTAGCTCAACATAGAATGCCATGGTAATTGCGCGATTTGTTGGACAAATGTTGGACAGCGAGGGTAAAATGCCACTTACGGATGCTCAGATACGATCCTTGAAAGCTGGTGGAAAACGAATCCGCCGTTCTGATGGTGGTGGACTATTTCTCGATGTGATGACTTCGGGTAGTAAATATTCAGGCTCGCTTACAGATACGGTGGATCGCAGAGAACCCTAGTAATTGGTAGCTACCCAAATACACGTTTGGCTGATGCTCGATTGATAGCAGCTGAACACAAATCGCTATTGCGAAACGGGATAGATCCGAGTTCCATTCAGGATAAAGATGAGAAAGCATCATTTGTGGACGAACCGGATAATGAGCCACGAAAGTGGAAGAATGTAGCTCAGGACTATTTGATGCTAAGGCAACAAAATGGCGCTGCGCCCAGAACTATGGTCAAACTTAATCGCCAAGTGAAAGTGACAATCATGGCTCTAGGTGACGAGATGGTTGAGAATATCACCGCTCGGGAGATCCTCAATGTCGTAAATCCCATTGCCGATAGAGGGCATATTGAAAACGCTCACGAGATCAGGTCTCGATTCTCACAAATCTTTAGATACGCAGTCGCCCGCGTATGATTGGTCATGACCCTGCTGCCATAACAATCGATGCGATGGTTAAAAGACGATGGGGAGAGTTCTCGGGTATCACACACCCACGAGATGTCGGGCCATTGATGCGCGCAATAAGGAATTACAAAGAGGATAATCGATTTGTTGGCTCCGCGCTACTTTTGTCAGCTTATTTATTCCCAAGGAATTCCGAACTTCGAGAAATGAAATGGAGTGAGATCGACTGGTCTCGCAAAATTTGGGAAATTCCTGGCGAGCGAATGAAGATGAAGCGCGATCACTTGGTACCATTGCCACGACAAGCAGTAGATATCCTAACCAATGTTAGAGAATGGGATGTAGGGTCATCCTTGGTATTTCCATCTCCGCGCGATGCAAAAAGAATGGTTTCCGACATGACCTTCAATTCTGCTCTTCGCAGACTTGGATATAATAACGATACTCATGTGCACCATGGTTTCCGAACAACTGCCAGCACCAACCTAAACGAGTTGGGTTGGAATGCTGATTGGATTGAACGTCAGCTTGCACATGTATCTGCTAATAAAGTTCGATCATCTTATAACAAGGCAGAATATATTGGCGGACGAACTGAGATGATGCAATTTTACGCGGATTGGCTGGACAGTCGAGCAAAAAAGACTGAATTGTCGGTTGGTTCGGTGCCGTTGCCGTGAGCTGTGTGCTCGATAAGGTCCAAATAGGCTTCGTATAAACACGTTGCCTTGGTGTTATATGGCACCCAAGTGGTGGCCAAACATAAACCAAATCGATAGACTAACTCTGCCTTGGTATTGTTGTAACCTAGGGCATCGCGATGCTCTTCATTTATGGAGAGATCGAGATGCGGATACTTTCAAAACGCCAGCTCAAGGAGTTGGTTTTATACTCGCCACAACACGTGGTCAGACTGGAAAAGGCCGGGACGTTCCCAAAGCGGATACAACTTGGCCCCAACAGAGTGGGATGGGTTGAGGATGAAGTATTGGACTGGCTGCAAACACGGTTGGATCGTCGAGAAGACCTGACCGACACTCCTATTTAGGAGCGAGGGTGATCGAATATGCATAATTCGGTCACCCTTTTTTACATTAGATAGCTATTCTTCCGGGTGCAGAGCCTGAACGGCTCCAATTAACCGTATACAAATCGCCAAGAATCTTCGGAGGTTTAAACGTTAGATGAAACCCCTCAACACTTTGCGTGAGAAAATGCAGACGAACAGTCTCGGGTAAATTCTTCAGCATTTTCAAGAACTGTGCCTCGTTTGTCCTACAGGAAAATACCCACAAAACTAGCAACGGAGCCTAGAGACCGTAGTGCGATTTGTAAACTTGGCGCTCGATCATTTTACCGTAGAGATCAATTGAATTCTGAATACTTTTCCGCTTGGCACGTGTCGTCTTAGGTTCGGTTCCCCGATCCACCTCCAAAGCAAATGCACGGAATTTTTCGCCGTAATCCAAAGCAAAGAGCTGATCCGGGATAAGTTTCTGTTGGCCTATTGGTATTGCCAGAGTAGCGCCGTTGATGGCCAGGATATTATGCGCCGGAATATAGCGCACGCCATCACGTGCTGCGGCAATATCAATTGAGCTAGTTATGCAGGACGTCATATATGCATGTACCCGGTGGCCGTGCGGGGTGAATGTGGGTTCTGCCATACTTCTACCAATCAGGTATTCTCGCGACATTGGTGTAAGGTCATAAATGAAGGCGTTAAAATTAGTATGTTCGGTTGCGCGTTGTTGGCGGGGCAAGCGTAGATATCCACCAGCGCGTAGCTTCTGCATTTGGCACAAGGCCGTGTCCTTGCAGCGATGGGTGTCTCTTGTCAGTTCATAGAGGTAATTCGAGGATTGCGGACCATGGCGTTCAATGTGTTTGAGCCAATGAGCCTCGCGATTTGTCAGCTTTGTAACGCGCTGAGACGCTATGTGATGGAATGTTGCCCTACCGATTTTATCTGTCTCTATCATGCCCTAAAATATAGCAGATATTAAAGCTCCGGGGCAGGGTCCATCGGGTCAATATAGCCTTTATTGTCTGGATTATCAGGAGCTTGATCACTCGGTGGTTCGCTATGTTCCGCTTTGCGTTGCAATGGCTCAGCGTAATTTTTTCTACTATATTCACGGATAGCGTTGCGTTCCTCTTTTGACGCGCGAGGCATTTTTTCCAAAACAAAGAACGGAAACGATATCGGGACTGTACGTTCGGTCAGTCCACGCACATAAGTCGCAAAGGTGCCTTTGGGTTGTCGCTGGATAAGATCGGGGTCAGCGCTCATTTGTTCTGCTAGGGCGCGGGCATCGCGCGCTGACACGCCGCCCGCCAGTTTGATCGAGGTATTGGCTTCAAACGCTTCAGACAGGCCGGAGGTGAGCTGTCCGAGGTATTGGTGCGCCATGATCATCCCGACTTTGTACTTTATGGCCTGACTAAGGATGATGCTAATGTTTTGGTCAAAGTAATCTTGAGCCTCATCGATATAGACCATGGTTGGGCGGCGGTCCCGGTCATTCAGTGTTGCACGTTCCTGGGCGGCTTGCGCAATCAGGGCAATGAAGAAACGCCCCAAGATTTGGGTGCCTTGTTCTTTCAACAACGACTTTGACGTATTTATCAGAATCAGTTTGCCGGCATTGATCTCGGTAAACATATCGAACTTCGATTGTGGGTTGGTAAACATCCGCTCAAATGTCTGGTTTTCCAGAACGCCGTAGAGCCGACGTAATACTTGCGTCTTGGTATTGGTGAATTCTTTGCTGTCAAACTCGTTTTCAAAGAACCGGCGCGGCGTACCTTCCAGCTTGTTGATCTACTCGCGATACTTGTCGGTGCCCCCTGGCTCCATCAATTCGCGGAATGTGTGAAAGGTGGCGTCAGGAATATGAAACATCAGTCGGGTGACATATCGAAACACAATGCTTTGTTTGGCGGTCATGCCAGCCGACAAGAGCGATCCGAGCACAAAATCATATAGCTCAATGATCGAGTTGGTCAGGCGTTCCCGTTCAAGGTCATTGTAGTTTTGCAAGCGATCCTGACCGACGGAAAACAGATTGAGACTGACCGGAAAAGTGATGTCCTCGGGATCAATTAGAACGATTTGTTCTGGCGACAATAACTTGGCCTTGAGAATGTTGTTGATCAAATCACCCTGGCTGTCGACCACCACCACGGACTTTTCGCCGCGTGCCACATCCTCTAAATCCTTGGCGATAAAATATTGCAGAGTTTGGGTTTTACCATGACCAGATCCCGCCACGATATGCATGTGCTCGAAACGGCGTTCTTCGGGAATGGCGAAGGAGGTTTTTAGACTAAACAGTTCTTTCAGAATGGTGCCGGAAAGATACATATCGACCACATCATCGCCTTTGTAGTCGCGCGGGAAGACAGGATTAACCCGGTGGGTTTTGTAAAGGTTGGCATCTAGCCGAGCTTTCAGTTCTTTGAAGTGATTATAGTCGTTATCCTGGAAAAACGGCGCGATGATGTTCTGCACGGCATGGTTTAGTGGGTGCGCGAATTGCGTGATCTCAACCAGAACCTCTCCGTCAATCGGCGGGGCTACAATCGCAATTGTCGCTAAACTCTCGGAGATTGTTTCAAGTGCTGAAAGCACCATGACCCGATCGTTACGCGCCTGACCAACACGAGCCAGCATATCGCGGTACCGCGCGCCCTCAATTGTATCATCCGTCGCGGCCATTCACCGGACTGTCTATGATGAATGGGCGTACAAAACACCGGTACATAAAACCACCGGTGGCAAAGCTCCTTCAAGATCTAACGTCTACCGCATTCTGACCAATCCAATTTATGCCGGATATATCCTGTGGAATGGAAAGATACATGAAGGGGCACATAAACCCGTTGTTTCCAAGGCGGAATTTCGAGAGGCACAGCAAATCCTTGGCGTTGTGCCGACAACGCACCCGAAGCGACGAGAATTTGCATTTGCCGGGCTTTTTAGTTGCGGTGCCTGTGGCAAGGCAGTCACCGCCGAGTTTAAGCGCAAAAAGAGCGGTCGTGAGTACATTTATTATCACTGTACACGAGTTCACACATGGCCCAAATGCACGCAACCTCCATTGAGGAGAAAGACCTGACCAGACAGATCGAAGCCTTTCTAGAACGTATCTATTTGCCCGATGATATTGCCAGAAAATACATCGAAAAAGCAGAAGTAAACACTGACGCAGATAAGCAAGCCCACTGCGAAAACCTGAAACGGCACGAGAGGGTGACAAAAAATCTAGAACAACAAATATCCAACCTTACCGTTCTACGTGTGCGGGAGCTACTGGACGACGAAGAGTTCGAGGAAAAACGCATAGACCTCAGGATGAAACTGGCGGTAGCCAAGGAAAACCATCAGAATGTGCAAAAAAATAAAATCTCGTTCGAACCCGTCAAAAGCCTGGCAATAATCTGCAATAGAGCCAAATACTGGTTTCAGAGAGCAGATTGGTCCCAAAAGCAAAGACTGGTGCAAATCCTGTGTTCGAACCCACAGTTGATCAATAAAACAGCCCTGCTGGAAGCGGCGAAACCCTTCTAGGAGCTACATCAAATGTATCATTTTCTAACTCAGCGGGGGGAAGTAGACGTTGTTCGAACCCGTGCACTCTGTGAGGATCTGTCACTTGGGGCCTCCCTAGACGAGAATGAGTCAATAAACGCACTGTCTAAGATTCAGCAATTGTTGGATGATCTGGAAAATCCCGAGGATATTCCTCCTTCATAATTGCGTCCCACTCAACATTTAAGTCTCGAGCAAATTCTTTCGCAAATTCGTGAAGTAGATCAGTTTCAATCTCGCAATTTGCGTATGCCAGTACTTTCCCGGCAGATCAATTTGACAGGCAAAACAGTGCCCTGTTTTTCCGGGGGCAAGGCTTGTAGAAGCTGAAGTAGAACGCGTGCGCAAGTTGCGCCCGCTTCAAACTGATGGATCCGGATTGTGGTCAACCCTGGCGGAATCATTTCCAGCAGAGGATTATCGTTAAACCCAGTTACCGATATGTCGCCCGGAATCGATAATCCAAATTCGCGAAGCGCCGCATAAGCCCCAATGGCCAGCCGATCGTTAGCGCAGACTATTGCTGTGGCGTTGCTGCCGCTGTTAAGCAGGTCCAATGTACTGCGACGCCCCTCGGATTCGTCAAATCGATTGGCAACTACAATATCTTCAGACTTTAATTCCATCCCTTGTGAGGCGCAGTTGCGTTTTACTGCTTGCAGCCTCATATGGCCCGTAGACAGATTGAGAGGTCCTGAGACGAAACTGATCTCTCGGTGACCAAGTGAATATAGATGAGCGATTATTTTCCGGAAACCGTCTTCTTCGTCGTTAATCACATAAGGAACTTTGGGATTGTCCAGTCGGCGGGTCATTGTGACCAACGGTAGCCCCTGTTCGAAAACACGTAAAAGGGCAGGATCGTCGCGATGCGCTGCGCCACTAATTAGACCGTCTACGCCATGTTGACGCAATACGCCGATTTGATGGCGCTCGCGTTCTGGGTCTTCGTCTGTGTTCACAAGGATACCGGTGTATCCCAAAGGTTCCAGTACACTTTCAATTCCGCGGATTAGGGGAGGAAATAATATATCTGTGATGTCGGGAATCATTATTCCAATCGACATAGAACGATTTGTTCGCAGTCCATAAGCTACACGATTTGGCTCGTAGCCCAACTCAGAAGCGATCGAGTTGATGCGGTTAACGACTTCGGGCGTTAGCGAATATCTGGCGGTCGAATCCAATGCGCGACTTACTGTCGAGACGTGCACACCAGCGATTTTAGCTATGTCCTTTAGGGTTACCCGTTTACGCATGATGATTTCCTCAGGTCTGATCTAGTGGCTACAATAGTGGATGAGCCTCGGAGTGCAAGCATTGTTGGTGTGCAAAATACTGACATGCAAACGATTGCAGAAATAACTTGACTCTACGAGTGCGACGCTTCAAGTTACATGCAATCGATTGCACGTTGGTGATGCAGAACTGCAAATTTCCATCACGTATGACCGAAGGGGGAAGCATGTGCAGAAACGAGATCGGCTAGTTTGGAATGATGCGGATGAGTCATTTCGATAGGGGCTGGTGCATCCGATAACGAACTATACGACTGTTATTTAACATATATATGGCGCGCTAAGTCGCCCTAAAGGAGAGTTACATGGCTATCTCAGCTCTAAGTCCACGCATTTTACAACCCGGTGATGTCGACCCAAACTGGCGCTGGGAAAAACATATCCCATCAATGGGTCATACATCCGTTGATTTCGAACGCCGAGTGGATCATGACCGTCTGCGCAGGTATCGTCTGTCGCGTTCAAAGCAGGCCCTAAAAAATTCCGGCCTTGGTGCAATGCTGATGTTTGATGTGAACAACATCCGTTACGTCTCCGGCACTAAAATTGGAGAGTGGGAACGGGATAAAATGTGCCGTTTCTGTCTGCTTGCAGGCGACGATGAACCCTATGTTTGGGACTTTGGATCTGCGGCCGTTCACCATAAAGAATACTGCGATTGGCTTGACCCTGGTCACATGTTGGCGGGCGTTGTTGGGATGCGCGGTACAATCCCTCCGTCCTTCGGGTTAATGAAAAAGTATGCTGAAGACATCTATCGGTTGCTGAAAAAAGCCGGTGTTGCGGACATGCCTGTGGGTGTGGATTATGCCGAAACAGCAATGTTTTTTGCGCTGAAGGACGCAGGTATCAATGTCGTCGACGGACAACAGGTAATGCTGAGTGCACGCGAGATTAAAAACGTCGACGAAATCCAGCTTTTAAATCAAGCAGCAAGCATGGTTGACGGTGTTTACCATATGATTTGGGAAGAGTTGAAGCCGGGCGTGCGCGAAAACGACATCGTCGCGATGGCCAACAAGATGCTCTATGAAATGGGTTCGGATGATGTTGAGGCAATCAATGCGGTATCGGGCGAACGCTGTAACCCGCATCCACATAACTTTACGGATCGGCTGATCCGACCGGGTGATCAGGCATTCTTCGACATCCTGCAGAGCTATCAAGGTTACCGCACCTGTTACTATCGAACGTTCAATGTTGGCTTTGCGAAGCCTGAACAAAACGATGCATACATCAAATGTCGCGATTGGCTAGATCATGCGATCAGTTTGATCAAACCCGGCGTGACTACCGACGTTGTAGCTGCAGCCTTTCCGAGATGCGAAGAATTCGGCTTTCCTGATGAATTGTCGGCTTTTGGTCTCCAGTTCGGCCACGGTCTCGGTTTGGCATTGCATGAGCGCCCAATCATCAGCCGCGCGGTAAGTATGGAAAACCCGATGGTAATCGAAACGGGAATGGTCTTTGCGCTGGAGACCTATTGCCCTGCCACAGATGGTTATTCTGCTGCGCGTATCGAAGAAGAAGTCATTGTCACAGACACCGGGTGTCAGGTGATCAGTCTCTTCCCTGCCCAAGATTTGCCAATTGCTAATCGCTACTAATTCTCCCTGGACTTCCCGCCTTTGTCTTCGGGCAGAGGCGGGGCTTTTTTTGAAAGACAAAAAATGAGTGCTGCAAAAACAAAATCCAACACCGGAACATACCTGCGAATGTATAAGCAGATGGTTCGCATTCGGGCGTTTGAAGACAATGCTAATCAGTTGTACCTGGCTGCTAAAATGCCCGGCCTCACGCATATGTATTCCGGTGAAGAAGCCGTAGCGGTGGGAATTTGCGAAGCGTTGACCACTTCTGATAAAATAACCTCAACCCACCGCGGTCATGGGCACTGCGTTGCTAAAGGCGCCGACTTCAAGCAGATGTTCTGCGAGCTTCTGGGCAAAGAGGAGGGCTATTGCCGTGGAAAAGGTGGCTCGATGCATATTGCTGATCAGGCGAATGGCAACCTTGGGGCCAATGCCATCGTGGGCGGTTCAATGGGCATTGCTACTGGTGCTGCTCTGTCAGCCAAACGGCTGGGCACGGATGACGTAACTGTTTGTTTCTTTGGTGACGGGGCTACCGCGCAGGGGCTGATGTACGAGGTCATGAATATGGCCGCACTTTGGAACTTGCCGGTGATTTACGCATGTGAAAACAATCTTTATGGCGAATACACCAAGGTCGAGGAAACGCTTGCCGGTTCGATCACAGCGCGTGCTGAGGCGTTCGGCATGGAGGCCTTTGTTGTCGACGGTCAAGACGTGCTGGCTGTTAACGAATTGACCGAAAAGCTGGTTGCCCGCTGCCGTAAAGGTGACGGCCCGTTCTTTATCGAACTAAAAACCTATCGATACCACGGCCATCATGTCGGCGATATCAACCGTGAATACTATCGTTCCAAAGAAGAAGAGAACGAGTGGAAGACCAACCGCGATCCGATCACCAATTTCGGTAATTGGCTGACCAAGGAGGGCGTTGTCTCGGATGGGGAACTTGAAAGTATTCGTGAAGAGATAAAAGCCGATGCCGAAGCGGCCGTAGAATATGCGCTTGCCGCAAAATATCCCGATGAAAGCGAAGTCGACATGCATGTCTTCGCCCCGAATGATGCCTGAGGAAACAAAAATGCGCGAGATTACACTCTCCAAGGCCGTGAACGAGGCTATCGCCGAAGAAATGCGGCGCGATGAAAAAATCTTTCTACTGGGCGAAGATGTGGCCGAGGCTGGAACTCCGTTCAAGATTTTATCTGGTTTGGTCGAGGAATTCGGCACCGACCGTATTATCGATACACCTATTGCCGAACCAGGTTTCATGGGAATCGCCGTTGGCGCGGCCATGACGGGAAGTAGACCGATAGTTGACTTGATGTTCGGGGATTTCCTTTTCCTTGTCATGGACCAGCTTTGCAACCAAGCAGCCAAAACGCATTATATGTCTGGGGGTAAAATGAGCGCGCCTTTGGTGCTGCGCACAAACCTCGGCGCAACCCGGCGTTCAGCCGCGCAACACAGCCAGTCGTTGCACGCGCTTGTTGCGCATATTCCCGGGCTTAAAGTGGCGATGCCGTCCTCGGCATATGAGGCTAAGGGTCTAATGAAAACCGCCATTCGCGACAATAATCCAGTTGTGATTTTCGAAGACAAGTTAATGTACAACGACAAGGCCCCGGTTCCCGAGGAGGAGTATCTAATCCCCTTTGGCGTTGCCAACATCAAACGCGAGGGTTCGGACATCACGCTTATTGCAACATCTTCGATGGTTCAGGTGGCTGAAAAAGCGGCCGAGATGCTGATGGCTGACGGCATTAGTGCCGAGGTGATCGACCCAAGGACAATCGTTCCGTTGGACGAAGATACACTTCTGAAATCGGTGAAGAAAACCAGCCGTGCCATGGTTATCGACGAAGGGCACCAAAGTTATGGAATCACAGGTGAAATTGCCAGTCGTTTGACTGAAAAGGCCTTTTATCACCTTGATGCGCCGGTTGTGCGCATGGGCGCAATGGATGTGCCAGTGCCGTTTTCACCAGCACTTGAAGACATCACCGTACCGACGCCAGAACGCGTTGCCGATATGGCCCGCAAACTGTGCTCGGGGGAGATGATACATGCCGCATGATGTGATCATGCCTGCGCTGGGAATGGCGCAGGATACCGGATTGATTGTTTCATGGCTCAAGCAGCAGGGTGATGCCGTTAAAACCGGTGACGCGCTTATGGAAGTCGAAACCGACAAGGCCGTGATGGAAGTAGAGGCTCTGGCTGATGGATTTCTGGTCGATGTACGCGCAGCTGCGGGCGACAACGTTCCCGTCGGTCAAGTGATTGCTGTCATCGCGAAAACTGCTGATGCGACCGTCGCCACGTCTAAAGAAACAACTCCTGAAGTTACCGCGGATCAACTGGCACAAGTTTCCGATGGACAGTCAATCATAATGCCCGCACTCGGCATGGCTCAGGATACGGGGCTGATCGTTGCTTGGCACAAAAAGCCGGGCGATAGCGTATTGGCTGACGATGTTTTGTTGGAAGTTGAAACCGACAAAAGCACGATGGAAGTGCCCGCCGGACACGACGGTTATATCGCAGCACTGCTGGCTGAAGCAGGTCAAGACGTGCCCGTTGGTGACGTTATTGCGGTTATTTCTGCCGATAAACCCGAAGCACCCGTACAACGAAAGGCTGCTTCGTCAAAAGCAAATACTGCACCAGTGGCTAAAGCCATAGTTCCGAAAACCTCTACGCCAGCAAAGGCCGCTCCACCTCCGGTTCCAGCCTCTGGTGGTAAAATCCTTGCATCGCCGAAAGCGCGGCGTCTCGCACTGGAACAAGGTCTCGATCTTTCACGGCTCGAGGCAAGCGGACATCCGCAACCGTACCATGTTTCAGACCTCGCGGTGTTACGTGCGTTACCAATGGTTGCGACTGGCGCACAGCAAATCCATATGACGGATCAACAGATCTGTGCAGTTGTGCCGACTTCCGGCAGCGTTGATTTTCTTGCTCAGATGCTCGACGAAGGTGGAATTGCAATTGCTGCAACAACTCTCTGGTCAAGTTTCGCGGCTGCCGCTTTACGCGATGCGACCCAAACCGATGCTTCGGTTATTGTCGAATTGTCATCGCTTAGCGGGCCAGTCATATTCTTGGCAGATCCCGATCACGCTCGCTTGTCAAAACAACCAGAAACAATCGAAGACGCCGCCCCTACTTTGGCTCTGCGCGATATTTCCAGCAGTTCGATTACCAGTATGCGCCTCAACACAAGGAATGTCCCGACGCTAACCATCGGATCAGACGGTAATTCATATAAAATCAGTCTCGATTTTACTGCCGCCCAATTGTCCGAGACAGAGGCGATTGGATTAATCACCGGATTTGCGGCTCGCATGGACGACCCGCTTCACCATCTTCTATGACACATCGGAGCGATCAATGAACTATACTGATCTTTATATTGACGGCGAATGGCACAAAGGCAGTTCTGGCGAGCGCTTTGATATAATTAATCCCGCCACCGAAGAGGTTATCACTTCGGTAGCATCGGCAGATATACCCGACGCCGATGCAGCGCTAGATGCAGCCGAAGCCGCGATGAAAGAATGGGCTACACGCACTCCACGTGCACGCTCTGAGGTACTGCGAAAGGCCTGGGAGTTGATGACCGCGCGATTGCCCGAATTTGCCCGACTGATCACGCTGGAAAACGGTAAGGCCAATGCAGATGCAATGGGCGAGGCAACCTATGCCGCCGAATTCTTCCGCTGGTTCGCCGAAGAGGCCGTGCGCGCCGATGGGATGATTGCCCATGCGCCGGCGTCAGGTGCGCGTATCATTGTGCAACATAAACCGGCAGGGCTTGCAGTATTGGTTACACCCTGGAACTACCCCGCCGCGATGGGCACCCGCAAGATTGCACCTGCGCTGGCGGCGGGTTGTGCCGTTATCATCAAACCAGCTTCCGAAACACCGCTAACAATGCTGGCCCTGATGCCGTTACTTGAAGAAGCCGGAGTTCCCAAAGGGATGGTAAACGTGCTGCCATCGCGCAAAACTGGAGCCCTAGTTGATCATATGTTGCACGACCCGCGCGTGCGGGTGGTCAGTTTCACCGGTTCAACCGGCGTGGGGCGAAAGCTGCTTCATTCTGCGGCTGATCAGGTTCTGAAACCGGCGATGGAACTGGGCGGAAACGCCCCGTTGATCGTATTTGAAGACGCCGATCTTGACGTTGCTGTAGAAGGGGCAATGCTGGCCAAAATGCGCAACCTTGGCGAGGCATGCACAGCGGCCAATCGCATTTATGTGCATGAGGATGTTGTGAAAGAATTCACCGACAAATTCAGTTCGGCGATGGCGGCACTTAAAACGGGCAATGGTCTTGACGACGGGGTTGATGTTGGCCCGCTGGTGAATGCCGACACGCGCGATAAAGTAGCAGCTTTTGTAGCGGATGCAGTCGCAAAAGGGGCAAAAGTAGAACTCGGCGGTCACACGCCAAACGGCAAGGGTTATTTTTATCCTCCAACGGTCCTATCGAATGTTCCGGAAACGGCCGAATGCGTGAACGATGAAATTTTCGGGCCCGTGGCCGCAATTCAGACGTTCACCGATCAGGAAGATGTCATCGCCCGGGCAAATGCCACTGAATACGGATTGGTTGCGTATGTCTTTTCAGAGGACATGAAACGCGCGATGCAGGTTTGCGAACGACTTGAATACGGCATGGTTGGCCTAAATCGTGGCTTGGTTTCTGACCCGGCCGCGCCGTTTGGCGGGGTAAAACAGTCAGGTTTGGGGCGTGAAGGCGGGCATGAGGGAATGCTGGAATTCATGGAAACCCAATACATCTCGGCAAGCTGGTAAGGAACATATGATGACCAAACCGATTGCCAGCCCGTCAACACGGGCTTTCGCGCGGGAAAAAGGTGTGGACCTAACCGTGTTGGCCGCAGCACTTGGGCAGGATAGTATTTCTGTTTCAGATTTCGAACGCAATTTAACCGGCGGTGGTGCACCTGCGCCATCTGCAGATACTTCATTTTGGGACGTTGATCACACTCTCTACGGTCCAGTTGTGACAGAAAAGATGTCCCGATTTGCAATGATCGCAGCGAAGAATCTGACTGCGGCGCAGCAGTTGATTCCGGCTGTTACCCATCACGACCGTGCAGATATGGGTGAAATCGAAGAGTTCCGAAAATCCTTGAAAGCGGAAGCGTTGAATCGCGGAATTAAGCTGACGGGATTGGCGTTTCAAACCAAAGCTTTGGCCCGCGCACTGCAAGATTTTCCACGGTTTAATGCATCACTGTCTGCAGATGGTGAGTCCCTGCATATCAAAAACTACTACAACATAGGGATCGCAGTCGACACACCGCACGGGCTGATGGTGCCCGTTGTTCGGAATGTTGAACGCAAAGGGCTTTGGCAAATCGCATCGGAAATTGGTGATTTGGCTTCGCGGGCGCAGGCACGAAAAATCCGGCCTGAAGAAATGGGCGGCGCCTCGATGACCATCACCAATCTAGGGGGCATTGGTGGGACTGCGTTCACACCGATTGTCAATCCGCCTGAGCTTGCAATTCTGGGGTTAACTAGAACCGAAGTAACACCGGTTTGGAACGGCACAGAATTCATTCCCAAACAAATGGCTCCTCTTGATCTGAGTTATGACCACCGCGTTATCAACGGCGCCGAGGCTGCGCGTTTCCTTTCACATTTTGCGGGGCTATTGGCTGATCCGCATAAACTGCTTCTTTAGGGGCATCGATATGACTTTAGAGAACCATGCCGATTTTATAGTTTTTGGTGCCGGTCCTGGTGGTTATGCAGCCGCCTTTCGTGCTGCTGACTTGGGCCGCGATGTCGTACTAGTTGACCCCCGTGCAACATTGGGCGGCGTTTGTCTAAACGAGGGGTGTATACCCTCCAAAGCATTGCTGCATGCTGCCGAAGTTATCCGCGAGGCGCGCGAGATGTCCGATTGGGGCATAAAATTTGCAAAGCCGAAGGTCAATCTAGATGCACTGCAGGCAAAGAAAGAACGCATCGTGGGAACCCTAACCGGTGGACTGGTTCAGCTTGCCAAGAAACGCAAAGTTACGGTTGTAAAGGGGACTGCCACATTCAATGGCCCCGACATACTGAAAATCGATGGCGAAGACTGGAGCTTCAAAGATGCAGTAATAGCCGTGGGATCTTCTTCAATCAAGCTGCCCGGATGGCCAGAGGACGACCGAATTTGGGATTCCACCGCTGCGCTGGAGCTTCGAGAAATCCCAAAAAACTTAGCGATCGTCGGTGGCGGAATTATTGGTCTGGAAATGGCTACAGTATATTCTGCGCTCGGTTCAGAAGTTACGATTATCGAATTGGGTGACCAGATAGCACCTGGAGCAGAAACGGACGCTGTGCGTATTCTTGCCAATGCGCTCAAATCTCAAGGATGCAAAATTCTAACTGACACCCGCGTCGAAACGATCAAAGCAACAAAGGCTTCGTTGACGCTGACTTGTACCGGCGCGTTTGCTGGAAAATTCACCGCTGACGTCGTGATTCAGTCAGTTGGTAGAAGCGCAAATGGTAATCTTGTTGGTGCTGATGCTGCAGGGATTACTGTTCAGAAAAATGGCACGATTGATGTCGATAATTGCTGTGCTACATCACAACCCAATATCTATGCAGTGGGTGATGTAACTGGTGGACCTATGTTGGCACACCGAGCAACTCATCAAGGCAAAGTCGCTGCCGAAGTGGCGTGTGGACATTCGGCTGCGATGGATACCGATTTAATTCCATCTGTGTGCTATACCAACCCCGAAATGGCGTGGGCGGGTCTAACAACCGGTCGCGCCAAGGCAGACGGAATTTCCCATAAATCAACAGCTTTTCCGTGGGCAGCAAGTGGCCGGAACCTTGCATCTGGTGGTGGCGACGGGCTTACAAAAATCGTCTATTGCCCCGAGACAGAACGCATCTTGGGCGCAACACTAATTGGGGCAAATGCCGGTGAACTTTTGGCCGAGATGGTGCTTGCGATGGAAATGGGCGCGACATTGACCGACATTGCACTAACAGTTCACGCGCACCCGACGCTATCTGAAACAACTGCTTTTGCTGCCGAGCGCGCGCTTGGTACTCTTACAGATATGTAGCTCAAATAACTCGAATACCTTCCTGGTGTACAACTGACCGCGTAGCAGAGATGCTACGTGGTCGACTTTTTACTCCCTGAAGGCAGCTTTCGGAACGGTTTGCAAAAGACCATATGAATCAATAGGGCGCGAACACTGTGTGACTAATTTTGTAGGATTACATTTTTGACGAATTGGATCCTTATAGAGTTCACAGCTGCCCTATGTGGTATTTTCGAAATGATGTGATACGACATTTTTCAAGTTATCTTCACTTATTACTGCCGAAGCAGCCATCGGAAGAGAGGTTGCGAAGATGACAAACCAAGCGCTACCGTAGTTTATACGAGGCCGTAAGTAGCGTAGGTTGGAAGTGCGAATGGCGAAGGCTCGACGGCATTATGGGCGCGCTTTCCCTGGGTCGCAAGCAAGTGCAACTTGACCTGCTGCAGCGGCCAAAATATGGCCACCGTCATCTATTGCGGGAAAACGGGCTTCGTCTTCGGCGTAGCGAACGTTGGTAGCATTGGTCGACCTTTGACGGATATTATGTCTTGTTCTGTGACCATTGGATCTAGAAATTATGCGTCGAGAGCGCCATCCGGCAAAGTAACCCAAAGACGCAGTCCATCTTATAAAATTTGGTGTTGAGTGTTTGATATTGGAATCCGATAATCGCTACTGCTGGTGGCACTTTCTCCACTTATGGCTGGCCAGGCTGCCAGAGCACATTCAGCCACCGCCGAAAGCGTTTTTTCGTCCGCTCCATCTCGCGCACGAATAGCCATACCTTGTTGAACGGTCACAAAATATGTTGCAACGGGCTGCCAGTCGCGATCGGTGGGCAAAACGCCGCGCGCTACGTCGGATTCGAATTTTTCTGTCAGTCGCTTGATATTTGCTACCCTCAGCGCGGTAAGCACTGACTTCACCGAGCAATTCTTATCGTGTTCATGCAACGCATCGAGAACGACCATACAGCCCCTTGGTTGGTCTTGTCGTGCGAATTCTTTTGCACTGACGTGCAGCATCGCGCGAGCAGCTTCGATCGCGGACGACGCGGCATCGATCGCATCAACGATGACTGCACCCTCAGTCTTGAGATATTGCTCAACGGACTCGCGAAATAACTCTTCTTTGGAGCCGAACGCCGCATAAATACTAGGGGGATTAAGTGCCAACACTTCTGTCAGGTTTGCGATCGACGTGCCATCGTAACCGCGTTCCCAAAACAAATGCGCCGCTTTCCCAAGCGCCTCATCACGGTCGAAATTTCTTGGGCGGCCTCGCTTTGCCATCGTGCCTCGCAATTATGCATCTAACGAAAAATTAAATAATTCATGTAGCTAACACTAAATAAAACACTTGACGGATGATTGCAAGCGCTATAGCGATTATGTAGTGATCGATACATAAAAATCAACAGGGAGATGGAAGATGACGATTTACGGAAAACTAGTTTCAAACATCAAGGTAAGTTTTGTGGCGGGGGCTGTGGTCGCGGTTGCAACTGCGTTTCCGGCCACTGCCGAAATTGTCGAGGTTGACGTGGGCTTGGAGGTGCCGGTTCTGGTGGATAACTCAACGCCACTAAAGCTTGCGTTATTTATGCGTGGGCAAAGTGTTTCAGGTCTGACCGCTGTGGTTGACGGAGTTATTGAGCAGGCTGCCGAGATGGGCGTCGAAGTCGACGTGTTCAATGCAAATTTTGACAGTGCCACTATGGTTAATCAGATGGAAAACGCGCTGTTGCGCGACTACAATGGCTGGATCGTATTCCCTACTGATGGCACCAGCGCCGTCTGCAATATGATCACCAACGAGGCCCCGAAAAACAATGTGCTGGTTTCCGTGAATGTAGTTCACGTCTGCGTGGATCCAATGGCAAGTGGTCTAGATCTCTGGGCTCCCGGCACTGTCGGTTTTGTCGGTGGCAATGAAACACTGCCAGCCATGCGCGCGCTGGTCTCACGAGTTGCTGAAGACCTTGAAGGACCAACTAAAATCGGGGTTATGCACGGTTTGACCCTCAGCCCGGTGGCCAAGGGATTAATCAGAGCGGTCGAAGAAGAGGCTGCGCGCAATCCGAATTTCGATGTTTCGATCATGGTCGAATCAAATTGGGACACCGCCGATGCGTTGTCGAAAGCGACGCCAATGCTACGTACAAACCGCGATCTTGACGTGGTGATTACGCAACACGCTCTCATGTCTCGCGGATTGCTGACTGCGATGGAGATCAACAATTTCACAACCCCGTTGGACATTTACGAATTCAGCGGAACGCAATGGTCAGCTGAAATGATCAAAGCCGGAAAGATTACGGCGACCCTGCCGTTCTACTTAAAGACCAATGGCAGGACCGGTGTGCGAAATCTCTACGATATTTATTACAATGGCGCCGAGATCCCGAAATTCACACCTAATGACGGCCATGCGCCGCTGGAAGGTGCCAAGCCGGGTGAATATTCGATCATTGATGCAGATAACGTAGCCACGTTCGAAGCCGAATATAACTGAGTAGAACGCGACCAAAGTTACTACAGGCCGGTGCATCTGCACCGGTCGAGTCTTGGGAGGGACGCTCAAATGGATCGAGGCATTGCTATCGCATCTCGGGGACTGACAAAACGATATGGTCAGCTTACGGCACTATCAGGTGCTGATCTAGAAATACCAAAAGCCACGATACACGCGCTAGTCGGACAAAACGGCGCAGGCAAGTCCACATTTTTAAACATGGTTGCAGGACGCATACGGCCCACAGACGGTGCACTTCGTGTCTCTGGAGAATTGGTTCAGTTTTCGTCTCCACGGGATGGTAGGGCTGCAGGCGTTGTTGGTATCTATCAGGAGCTGTCTATAGTTCCGGAGATGACCGCGGTGGAAAATGTTTTTCTTGGCGGGATGCCGACTCAGTTCGGCAAAGTTAAAGATGCGGAAATGGTTGGAAAGTTCTTCAAATTAACAAACCGGTTGGGCGTGAGTATCAATCCGCAAGACAAAGCCGGGCATCTGTCGATTGCCGATCAACAAATACTTGAAATTATGCGTGCGGTCCAATTCGGGGCGCGCACAATATTGTTGGATGAACCCACAGCCGCGTTGGCTCCTGCTGAACGAGAAGCGCTTTTTGCCCTCATGCGGGATCTTCGTGCGCAAGGCCATACATTGTTGCTAGTATCGCATAATCTGGATGAGGTTTTGGACATCGCAGACGCCGTTACAGTGTTCCGTAACGGACACTTGATCTCTACTCGCTTAACAGAAAATTGGTCCAAGAGCGCGCTCGTGACCGAAATGTTGGGGAAAAGCGTTGACAGCCTTTACAAGCGTCGAGTCGCATCGGCGCCGCTGATCAATGCCCCAGTCTTACTAGAAGTGTCGAACCTTTGTGTGCCAGGCGCAGTGCAAGACATTAGTCTGACTCTGCGGCGTGGAGAAATCCTCGGCCTTGGAGGGTTGGTCGGCTCTGGACGCTCGACGGTATTGAGATCAATAGCAGGCGCAGAGCCGGCAGCGAGTGGCGCGATGCAAGTTGGAGGAAACAGTAAGCGCTGGCCGCGCACCGTATGCGAAGCACGCAGCTATCGGATAGGGATTGTCCCGGAAGATAGAAAACTGCAAGGGCTTTTTCTGCAAATGAAAACTAGTGAAAATATCGTGGTTACCGATCTTAAATCGTGCTCGCGTTTTGGCTTTATTTCTCGACTCGAAATTGAAAAAAACGCCGCATCGGCCGGTAAACATTTCAACCTCGATCGCGGACGTAGCGGCCATGTCGTCAGTACGCTTTCTGGTGGCAATCAACAAAAGGCTTTGTTGTCGCGCTGGTGGCATGACCGCCCTGACATCCTATTGATCGACGAGCCCACACGTGGGATCGACGTGGGTGCCAAAGCAGAAATTTTGGCCTCGTTGCGGGCCATGGCAAACGAAGGCATCGGCATCATAATGGTCTCATCTGAATTGGAAGAACTGGTAGCGGTTTCTGACCGCGTCTCCGTCTTGTCGCAAGGTTGTATGGCAGGCGAAATCGAACGCGACGACATTTCCGTGACCGCCATCCTAAATCACACTTTTCATGTAGAGGAAGCACATGTCTGATATTCATGGCCAGTCGGCCGCCCCTGAATTCATTGCTCGGCGCCAAAGCGGCCTAGCATACGTTCGTAAATACGCTCTTTTGATTATGCTGGTATTGTTGGTATTCGTATCACAGTACCTGTATTCTGGGTTTCTCACACCCGGAAATATTGTCAATCTTCTTGCCCAGAACGCACCGCTGGGGATTGTTGCGGTTGGAATGACGCTTGTTATGCTTACCGGAGGCTTCGATCTTTCAGTTGGTTCGGTTTTTGCTGTTGGGGCCACTTTTTACACAAGTCTCGTGGTCGCTGGTTGGGGTATGCCGGAAGCATTTGTTGTGACAGCTATTCTCGGGTTTGCGGCTGGCTCGATTAATGGCACGCTCGTAACACGCCTAGACGTGAACCCTTTTGTTGCTACTCTTGGAACGATGTCGATCTTCACTGGGGTTGCTTTGATATACTCAAATTCATACCCCTATATGACTTCTTCAGTATTGTTTACCCGGTTAGGGCGTGGTGGGCTCTTCGGACTACCATTTTCGATCTGGATGCTGGCAGCATTCTTGGTCGTAGGGCAGGCGCTACTTTCATATTCGATATATGGGCGGCAGATCTATGCTGTGGGTGGTAATACCGAAGCTGCGCGTCTTGCTGGTCTTCGCGTGGCGCTTATTAGAGGTTCGACTTACGCGATCTGTAGTACTTGTGCGGCAATAGCCGGAATGATCATGGCGTCTCGACTAGATCTGGGACAGGCAGATATGGGACGCAATATTGCTTTGGATTCCATTGCTGTCGTTGTCATTGGAGGCACTTCGCTATCTGGAGGTAGCGGCTCAGTAGCTCAGACAGCAGTAGGGTTGATGTTAGTTGCGGTCATAACCAACTTGCTTGATTCCTTGGCGGTCGGTTCGAACTATCAGTTGCTAATCAAAGGCACCATCGTTGTCGCTGCTGTCTCGTTGGATGCTATCAGCCGCCGTAACCGTTAATTCCGAAAACTTAATCCTCTAGAAACGGAGAATTTTATGCCCAGATCAGAAGACAATTTGTATGCCTGTATCAGCCAGTTCCGGAGGCCAGACAAACTTCAGGAACATTTTGCAGAGCATATGGAGTGGCTGCGAGAGCAGGACAGTCGGGGCCACGTCGTCGTTACAGGCGCAAGTTTACCTCTGGGGTCGGGTGGAGTGCAGATTTTTGCCGCTGCCAACATGAAAGAAATGGAGGCGATAATTGCTTCCGACCCGCTGTCTAAGCATGGTGTCGCGGCCAACTGGATATTCGAGATCCAGATGAACAAACAACCGGACCGTAGCAGACTGATGGATCATTTTTTTGGTACCGAGTTTGCCGCCGCTAACGCGGTTTAGTGATCCCAATTTAACTTGGAAGGATAATGAATGAGTACCGAACCTTTTGTCGTAATTGTAACGATGCACCTAAAACAGGGTGTTGAGGAAGAATTTCACGGTTCTCTCGAGCCTGTGCTAGACAAGATGCGTCAAGAAAAAACCTTCGTAAACACAGTAGTACATACTTCGGTGGATGATAAAAGCAAGGTGATGCTGTATGAAACCTGGTTAGACTACGACGACTTCATAAAAAACCAGATCACCCGTCCCTATCGTGAAGAATATTGGAAAAAGTTGGAAGTCCTTCTCGAAGGGCCACCAGAGCGCGCATTCTTCACCCCACTGCGAGGTGATTTTGTTATTCAGAACGGGCCAATGCAAACCCTTCGTAAATAAGAGGCCGTCGACTCTCTCTGAGAACCGCTTCAAGTGTTCTTGGAGGGTCGCCGCCTTCTACTAAGATAGTTTGATGACGCTTTGGCATCCAATATTTATGTATTGATCACACCATAAATATAGAATTATTCAGTGGTCTTAATTGTGTATCAATCAATACAAAAAAGGAAAATCACATGGAATTGCAAGGAAAACGTGCTCTTGTCACTGGCGGCGGCAAAGGTATGGGCGCGGCCATCGCTAAACGGTTGGCAGAGGAAGGCGCGGATGTCGTACTAACTTACAGCGCGTCGAAAGAGCCAGCTGAGAAAGTTGCGGAGTACATTCGCGCATTAGGTCGTAAATCAGAGGCCGTTTCTGCGGACAGCCGTGACGCTGCGCAAATCAAAGCTGCCGTCGCTCGCGCTGGCGAGTTGCTTGGCGGTATCGACATCGTCGTAAACAATGCGGGCGTGTTTCGATGGGGCATGATTGAAGAACTATCTATAGAAGATTTCGATGACAGTATCTCCGTCAACTTCCGCTCCGCTTTCGTAACAGCGAAAGAAGCAATGGAATTCATGCCCGATGGTGGCCGGATCGTGTTCATAGGAAGTAACCTCGCGTCGAGGGCGCATTTCCCTGGATTAGCAGCCTATTCCTCGACCAAAGCTGCTCTATCAGGGTTGGCCCATGCACTTGGTCGCGAACTTGGGCCTCGTGGGATTACTGCGAACGCCATTCACCCCGGTTCAACGAACACTGACATGAATCCGGCAGACGCACCGGATGCCGCAATGAAAGTGGCCGCAGCTGCTCGGCAAGAGTTTATTGAGACAACAGAGATTGCCGATCTGATCGTCTTTCTGTCTTCCGAGAAAGGCCGCTCGATATCGGGGGCAGATCTTGTGATTGACAACGGCGCCAACGCCTGACTTATTTGAGTTAGATATTTAGCCTTTTAGACTGATCGACATTCAGCCGCTCGTTGGGGCGGCTGAAATCGTTAGGGTAGACTAGAATTAATCAATGACCAGTCAATTGGTGATAGAGGCAACAAAAGAGGCCGCGCTCATCGAGCGCGGCCTCTTTATTCGACTAGGTGATTTCCTTAATCACTCGATTGTGCGCGGTACCAATTCAAGTCTGGGAGATCTAAAGCTTCTTTCTTCATTGGGTCGGTAGTTAACTCTGGGCGCCGAAGTCCCAGCGCGCCCGGAACGGATCCGAAAGGCGCAGGAATTTCGAGGCCGTCGGGGAACTCGGGAGTTTTGCGCATATCGCGCAAACGCTTAAGATCGACATCGGCATAAAGAATGCCTTCGTTCGGCATGATTCCCAATACTCCCTCGGGTCCAGCAATGATACCCAACCCTCGATTTAAACCTTTGCTGTCTCCGGCTGGAATCTTGCGTCCTGTATAGTGCGACATCAACTCGCGATCGAACAAGTTCTGACAGGATGCAGTGTACATCACGTTTTCGATCGCGCGCGCGCGCACCAGCGTTTGCCAAGTATCTTTCCAGCCGAAGTCGTCTAGAAACCAACCGACCGGCATCAGCAAGACCTCAGCACCTTTAAGAGCCATAATTCTAGCAACTTCAGGCACGTACATTTCGCTGCAGATCGAAAAACCCACCTTACCCCATCCAAGATCAAAGACTGGAAAATCTTCGCCCGCGACATATTCAAAATTAACCAGCCCTCCGGATCCATAAAGTCCTTTGTAAACTTCTGTACGTGGATGTGTGCGATGATAGTACCCCAATACCTCGCCGCTCGCATCAATCATCACTTGGCTGACGTAGTAGGCGCCGGGTTTGCCGTCTACAGCCACACTTGTTCCAGCGGCAACCGCGATACCAGCTCGCTGAGCCGCTTCCTGCATAGGCTCTATGACTTCGAATCTGCGCTCATGGATAGTTGGTCCGGGATACATTTCCGGAAAAAGTAGGAGGTCGGCGCCGGCTTGACCGGCCCGCTCGATATAATCGATTGCGTCCGTAAGCATTTCTGGGGCGGCGTCGCCCCATTTGGCCTGAGCCTGTGCAACAGCCAGCTTGATGGAGTTTTTCTTAGTAGTCATTGTCGTTTTCCTCTTGTGATTTTATTTCTGTGTCCGACGTTCAATCGCGTTATGAAATAGCCACTCACGCAGACGGAAAACCGAAGAAGGACGACGGGTTGTCGGTGTGGATTTTTCTAGCTAGTTCTTCTCCAACCGATGCCTTCAGCCTGGTGATCGGCATTTTAGGCGCCATATCGAACGGCAAATCTGTACCAACAAAAACGTTTTCTGCTGATACTCGATTTACCAGATAAGCTGTAGCTTGATCGTCATGTGTTAACGTATCAAATATCAGTCGCCCACAATATGCCCAAGGGTCAGGAGCAACACCATCTAACTCTGGCCTTACACTGATTGCATGACGCAATCGCCCAAGTTGATAGGGTAGATTTCCACCTCCGTGGACCAGCATTACTCGGAGGTTTTCATAGCGGTCAAGCAACCCCGAACAAATCATCCGGCACCCGGCAACCATGGTCTCTTGTGGATTTCCGGCCGCGTTCTGCAGATACCAGTCATCGATGCCTGGATATTCCGGGTTGTACCAAGGATGCAACATTACCAACAAACCGAGTTCATCTGCAGTGCGCCAAAACTCTTCAAAGCGAGGTTCATCGGGTCTTTGTCCCAAAATCAAGGTAGCAATTTCTACGCCGACAGCACCGTTGCGTTTGGCCTCACGCAGCATCGGAATAGCCCTGTCAAGATCCTGCATCGGCACATGAGCAAACCAGCGAAAGCGATCTGGGGCGGTTTCAGTGAATCTTACGAACCCTACATTAACCGCCGCGCAGTAGCGTTCGGCGGCGTCGACCGGCAACTCGTAAGAGAAAGTCGGTGGCGCAATCGAGAGTACCGCTGCATCCAACTCGTTTTCAGCCAATTCAGCAAGTTTTGCTTTTGGGTCATGAAATGCGTCCACGAGAGGAAAGCCAAACCCTTGGTGCAATCGGATCTCTCCGTCTGCTATCGTAGCACCGAACGCTGGATATGAAGTCAATAGATCGAGAGCTTCGCGCGGGATGGCGTGGTTATGCACATCAATCTTCATGATTTCACCACACAAGTAGGATCGATTTCGATCAATGGGCCATCGAACATCATCGTTGTCGAGGGAACGTATGACACGGCGGGCGCTTTGGAAGGATCGGGGAAGTATTTTTCCCACGCACGGATAAACCCGCGATAATCACGGAGTGGTTCAATTAGAAATATGCGTACATGAAAACAATGTTCCCAATCGGTTCCGTTTGCCTCAAACTGCTTTGACAACAAATCAAGAGTAAATTGAGTATGCGTTTCGATCAACTCGGAGTGATTGGGCAAACCTTTCGGAGAATGGGGAACAGTTGAGAAATCGTCGCAGGGAACTTGGCCAGCAAAAAATAGCCAAGGGCCAGCCTTAATTGTTGGTGAAAAATTGACTTTACGATCCTCTGGGTGCCAAGGAATTCCGTCGCGGGGATCCTGCTTTTCGTGCTTATCGTCGGGAACTACTGCAACGAAATTGGTCACGAATGCCGCCCCAGGCACAGTGAGACCCTGCACACCCATCGAACTGCGCGCCGGCGGAATCGTCATCCGCTCGCCCCAAATTAAATCGACATCGTTGAAAGTCATTAGATCTGGTTCATAAAGGTGCGATTCCACAATATTTTCCACCGATGTTCCAGCCTGTTTCAGAACCCGGTCTAATCTGTCAAATACGTGGGTGGCTTGCATCGTCGGCTCGCTTCCGTAGTGCGGAAACCCATCAGGTTTTCCTACAGCTAAGCCTGTCTTGAAATCTGAAGCTGGAAATCCAGAACAGAACACCAAGTTTCCTGCGCGCACTGCGTCGGGAGCCCATTCGGCATCCATAGGATTGATACTCTCGTCGCAGAAGGACTTCTTTGTAAGTCCGCTACTTTTGGTAATAGCAACCGCGTCGAGATTCAGGAGCGCATCTGGAAACGGAAATGTAGCGCCGACTTCGATCACCGTGCGGGCAGGTGGGTCGATCGGAAAGAATTTTCGCCAGACTAGTTTGAATTCATAAAAATCCGCAGCGTTGGCCAGATGTACATCCACTTTGACTACTTGGTTTAGTGAGGACTCTAGATCCTCCAAAATGATCTTCAGTTGATCAAGGCAAGCAGTGGCTTGCACATAAAATGGCGACGGACCAGCCAAGCCTAACCAAGGTTGATCAGTTACGACTCGCCCTTCATGATCAACTGGGTAAATCGACGAAGTGTGCACGTAACCACCCACTTTAGCCGCTCGAGCAAACGGCATGAAATTATCGGTGGTTGACCTCACTGGTCTTGTTCGTTCTGTCATGATTGGTCTTTCTATTGTTAATGAGGACCGCACTAATCCGATCAGGATAGCGCGTGATTTAGAATCGTTCGGTAGGTGGCGCTCAATCTAGGCTAAGACTTCACATTATATAGCGATTGCTACATAACTGTCTTATTTTATAATTCACATGTCAACAAATTTGTTATATTTGCCAGAGTGAAAAAAAGCTGCCTCAGTGGGCGCGAGGAAATCGCTACAATTGCGGCGACAGCGACATACCCGATTGGGCCTAGTCCTTATGTCACATTTCAACGATCATTGGATGCAAACTTTCAAGAACGGCAATCGGAGAAACTTAGTGGCCGACCTTAATGATGCTATTGAGGAAGAACTGGTAACACTGCTGGCAAGCGGTGGTGCACTACTTATGAAAGAGCTCGGCGAGCGGTCGCACGAGCAGCACTATGAGCCTGACTTCGGAGTGCGCGAGTTGGTGCAGTAGATCGATGTTTCACCTGATATGGCGGGAGGTCTCCACTTGGATATAAATAAGACTGGACCGGTCACGGAATTGTTTCGTGTAAGTTCCATCAATTTAGAGGGAACTTCGCTTAGTGGCAACGATGTTCATTTCTACCTGCGCACGACAATCCTGAAGCTCCTCTAAGTGTTTAGGCAAGGCGCTGGTTGCAATATTTCGCTAATTTGGTCTACTGAACTTGGGTGCTGTCTCCTGTGATCTGCCAACAATGTCGTTGGCGGTAGATCCTTAGGAGATAGAGATGATAGATGATACACTACCATTCATGTACACAGGAATTTGGCTTCTCGGCTATGTGATCCTCGTCAAATTTACTACATCGAAAAGGGCTAAGTGGCCCTGGAGTATTCCGGATTTAAAAAGTGTTGAGGCGCGGAGAAACGCCGAAAGAACTAGTGGCTTTCTATTTTTTTTGGCCGCCGCGTTGCCTATGTTTGCTGAGATCCTTTCCTTCAAAAAAGGTTAAGTATCACTCCCAGAAGTACATTGCTGAACATAGATGCTCGTTGTAACGTGAAAGATTTGTTGGACAAGAGTTGGACAATTCTACTTATGATGCCTAACTGCTTGTTTTATAGCCCTTATGTATATCATCGCCAGATCCCTGAATGATGTCGAGAATTTCAATGCGGCGATCACTCGGCATTGCAATGAGTCCTCCCTGATCATTCGAGGGTTTGCAAAGGACTGGTTGGGCAAGAACCATTTTCACGAGGGTAAGGAAATCACCGAGAAGTCCATTCGTGGGTTCGCAAGCCACACGGTCACGAAAATGCAGACGGAGCTCGATGCAAGAAAGGGAACGGCGTGAGAAGATTCCAGATTGACTGCGGCGGTCAAACCACCGGCGACAAAGATGCCATCGCACTGGATGTTCAGGGCGATGCAAGGAACGTCAAATTGCGCGTCGACTATATCACTCGCGGGATGCTCGGGAATGTTCCTGATTTGCTTGCCGATCTGCTGGAAATCGCCGCCTATGTGTTTTGCGCAGATCAGCGCGCTTCGCGGGGATCGGAGAAGCTGACGAATTATGGTCACGATTGGCGTCGAGATATGCAATTCAGTATTCCCGTTCGTTGCCCCGATGTCTGGTCAGATGCGCAAGTTCAGAAAGAATTGTGCGACACGCTCGGGTTCTTGTCCGACGATGCCTACACATTTGAATTCACGCTGTCGGAAAGCCCGGCGGAAATCAGGAGCAGTATTTCCCTAACTTGATCGATGCGGCACCAAGCGTGGACGAGGTGGCGCTGTTTTCGGGCGGGATAGATTCTTTTGCAGGCGCGGCGAATGATCTCGTGTGTAATAATAAATCCTTGCTGCTTGTCGGCCATTCCGGAGCAACAAAAATTCGCAGTGTTCAGGATATTCTGATCAAGGAACTGAAAGAACGGTGGCATCAACGGCAGGTGTCTTTTGTGCCCGTTTGCGTATCCAACATTGGCGCGCGAACCGTAGAGCACACCCAGCGCACCCGGCCATTCCTGTTCGCATGCCTTGGGCTGGTCATTGCCCAAATGGCGGAAAAAGACCGGTTCACCTTTTATGAAAATGGCGTCGTCAGCATGAACCCGCCAGTATCCGGTGACATTGTCGGTGGACGCGCAACCCGAACGACTCATCCTCGGGTTCTCCGTGGCCTGGAACGCCTGTTTTCACTGATATTGGAACGGGAAATCTCGATCGATACACCGCTGCAATGGATGACAAAGCCCGAAGTGGTTCAGCTGATCAAAGACGCCGGGATGTCAGACTTACTGCCGATGACGTGCAGTTGCACCAGAACGCATTCGCGAACAAAGGCCCAGCCGCATTGTGGCGAATGTTCTCAGTGTATCGACCGTCGATTTGCCGTGCTTGCCGCGGGTATGGAGGAATATGAACCCGCATCAACGTACCGCCTTGATTTGATGACCGCTGACCGCACCGGCAATGAAAATCTGCGGATGGCGCTGAACTATGTCGCGTTTTTCAACAAGCTGAGGGGCGTTTCCCAAAACCGTTTTTTGTTGGAGTATTCCGAGTTTGTTTCTGCCCTGGCCGATTTCCGCGCAGCCAAGAGTGAGGTGGGGACGATAGAGTTCATTACCGCTCTCGATTTGGCTGGCAGACTGGATATTTCCGAACCAGCTTTGCGAACATTGCTGAAACGCTTGCGCAGATCCCTTGATCCGCTCGCCACCGATCTCGGTATTCCTCTGGATGAGAACAGCTTCATCGAAAACCTCCATGGCAAAGGGTATCGGCTTAACCCGAATCTGCGCGAAGTCGCCCTCGCGGATATCAAGGAAAAGGGGCCGCCGCCCGCACAGTCGTGAGGGCGATGTCACAAACAAACTGGCGTCATGTCACAATTGAACCACTCGGGCCCTGATTTTTCAGGGCCTTTTTCGTGCGGCATGTCACAAAGAAAATCGAGCCTGATTATATAATAAGGCGGCCAAAACACTGAAATTAATGGGTAATTCCAGACGCCAAAACGTGTCTGGGAGAAACGCAACCATTAACTTCGTGGAGAGGCCCATGCCTATCAGACATTTCAATCAGATCGAGCTTGCGGCTCGGTGGAACATTTCACCGCGCACATTGGAGCAGTGGCGTTGGGCCGGTGAGGGCCCGCAATTCATCAAGCTTGGCGGTCGGGTCGTTTACCGACTCGAGGGTGTGGAGGTCTTCGAGGCCGAGCAGATCCGTCAGGCCACACCGAACGTGCACAGAAATTCTTCGGGCGCAATTGCGTGAGGAGGCGGACATGAACATTCCCAATCACATCACGCTCGAGGCGCTCAAACACATGCCCGTGGGCGAAATCGCGGCTTTGCCGGCGGCGGAACTGGCGCGCCTGCAGCAGGAAACGACCAAAGCGCTGCGCTCGGCCAAGATGGCCTGCGACTGGCTCGACGGCGCGCTCAACCTGAAATACGCCAATCAGGCCGATGATCTGCGGCGGTCCGCGCAAAAAAATACCGGAACGGTTCGGTTTGCGGATGGCGAGATCACGGTCAAAACCGATCTGCCCAAGCGCGTTGTCTGGGATCAGAACAGGTTGGCCGAAATCGTCGAACGTATCCGCGCAGCGGGCGATGACCCCGCCGAAATCATCGATATCAGCTACAAAGTTGCCGAGCGTAAATATGTCGCCTGGCCCGAAGGCATCCGCAAGGGATTCGAGCCGGCCCGCACCGTGCGCCCTGGCAGTCTCAAGATCGCGCTTGTTAGTCAGGAGGCGGATCAATGAGCCTCCCCATCATTAGCGCCGACGAGCGGTTGGCAGAAGCCCGCGGCATCAAAGGCTGCATATTCGGGAAATCCGGAATTGGCAAAACCAGCCTGCTCTGGACGCTCGATCCCGCCACCACTCTATTCATGGATCTCGAGGCGGGTGATCTTGCCGTTGAAGGCTGGCAGGGCGACACCATCCGACCGCGCACCTGGGCCGAGTGTCGGGATTTCGCGGTGTTTATCGGTGGGTCAAATCCGGCGCTGCGCGATGAGCAGCCCTATGGGCCGGCGCATTATGCGGCTGTTTGCGAGCAATTCGGCGATCCCGCCGCGCTCGAAAAATACCAGACGATCTTCATCGACTCGATCACGGTTGCGGGTCGGCTGTGTTTCGGCTGGTGCAAGGGCCAGCCCGAGGCGTTTTCAGAAAAGACCGGCAAGCCGGATGTGCGCGGGGCCTACGGGCTGCACGGCCGCGAGATGATCGGTTGGTTGACCCATCTTCAGCATACGCGGGCCAAGAACGTCTGGTTCGTCGGCATCCTCGACGAGAAGCTGGACGACTTCAATCGCAAGGTATTTTCGCCGCAGATCGATGGCTCGAAGACCGGTCTGGAACTGCCCGGCATCGTGGACGAGGTCATCACGATAGCCGAACTCGCGGGGGACGACGGTGAGCCCTCGCAGGGCACGCTGCCCTATCGCGCCTTCGTTTGCCAGACCATCAATCCGTGGGGCTTTCCCGCCAAAGACCGCTCGGACCGTCTCGCGCAAGTCGAGGAGCCACATCTCGGCCGTCTGATGGAAAAGATCAGAACCTCCGGCGCGCCCGCAAGTGAGCGGCTGACCTACACCCAATCCCCTGAACCGGCCGCTGTGGCCGATCAAACCACATCCCCTAACTGAACCAAAAGGAGGGTCCCGCCATGGGTTCCTGGAATGATTTTAACAACGCAAAGACCAATATCAACCTGATCCCCAAGGGCACGCTGGTCAAGGTGCGCCTGACCATCCGCCCCGGCGGGTTTGATGACCCATCACAAGGTTGGACCGGCGGCTATGCCACACGCGGCTCCACCGGCGCGGTCTATCTCAATGGTGAATTCACCGTGACCGAGGGCGAATACGCGCGGCGCAAGATATTCACCCTGATCGGGCTTTACAGCCCCAAAGGTCCGGACTGGACCAACATGGGGCGCAGCTTTGTGCGCGGCATGCTTAATTCGGCGCGCGGGATTTCCGACAAGGACATGTCGCCCGAGGCCCAGGCGGCGCGGCGGATCAGCGGCTTTGCCGATCTTGACGGGATCGAATTCGTCGCCCATATCTATGTAGGTACCGATGCCAACGGGGACGACAAAAACGAGATCCGCTCGGCAGTGACGCCAGATCACAAGGATTACGCGGCAATCATGGGCTCGCAGCCCTCGCAGGGCACCGTGCCACCGGCGCAACCCCCGCTTTCGCAGGGTTCGCAACCCTCGCAGGGTTCGCAACCCTCGCAAGGTTCGCAACCCTAGCAATCCTCTCAGGCACCGTCGGGCATAGCCACGGTTGCGGCCTCGATTGCAGAGTTTGGTTGGCGACAGCCGATCAGGTCAATTCCCAAACACGATGCCCCCGAAAAACCTCAGACTGTCGAAAGGCGAGCCGGCCACTTCATACACCGCCGGATGTAGGGCATCTCCTGCGGCCAGTTTGATCTTGATCAATGTCGCATGCCTGTCCTTCGGCTATTAATGAAACATGGCTGATTCTTTTTTGACTTTCATAAATCGTGACGACGCAGGTTGCCAGTTGGCAGATCAATTGGAGCCGATGTCGTTAATCCACCCAATCGTTTATGCCTTGCCGCGCGGCGGTGTTCCTGTCGCCGTGCAGGTGGCGGGCCGTCTGAACGCGCCGCTTGATCTGGTGCTGGTGCGAAAAATCGGGGCGCCCGGAAACCCGGAGGTTGCACTGGGCGCGGTGGTTGAGGGCACCCCCCCGCAGACCATCATCAATGAGGACGTTAAGCGCCTTTCAGGGGCTGACGATGCCTTTCTTGAACGCGCTCGCGCAGAGAAGCTGGCGGAACTCGACCTTTGCAGAGTGCGTTATATGGGCGAGCGCTCGAGAATCGACCCGTCAGGGCGCACAGCGATTGTCGTTGACGACGGTCTCGCCACCGGGGCGACAATGAAAGCGGCATTGATCGCGCTTAAGCGTCAGGGTGCGGAAAGGATTGTTGTCGCCTTGCCGGTCGCGCCGGCAGAGGCACTGGCTGAGATCGCCGAACAGGCCGACACGGTCATTTGCCTGAACCCGGCCAGGAATTTTCGCGGCGTCGGGGCGTTTTACCGTGATTTTCATCAGTTGACCGACGAAGAAACCATCGGGTTGCTGCGTCAGAGCTGGACCGCGTACGACGCCGCCTCGTCGGGGCAGGATCAGGCAACCGAGAGGCGCGAGATTGCCATTCCACCGCTTGGTCTGATCGGTGATCTGATGGTGCCGAACAACCCGCGCGGTATCATTTTGTTTGCCCATGGCAGCGGATCCAGCCGCCACAGCCCCCGCAACCGATTTGTTGCGGATCAATTGAACGCGAGTGGTTTTGCCACGCTCCTGCTGGATCTGCTGACTCCAGCCGAGGCAGAGGACCGCGCCAATGTCTTTGACATTCCGTTACTTGCCGAGCGGGTGATCGAAGCGGCGATGTGGATCGGCTCTGAACCCGACATCGAGGAACTTCCGCTGGGCTTGTTTGGTGCAAGCACTGGTGCCGGTGCCGCCCTGCAGGCCGCCGCCGAACTTCAGACCCGCGTTGCGGCCGTGGTGTCGCGCGGTGGCCGCCCCGATCTGGCCGGCCCGTACTTACCCCGAGTTGTCGCCCCGACGCTGTTGATTGTCGGCGGGAACGATCATCAGGTGATAGACCTGAACAGGCAGGCGCATGCGGCCCTGACCTGTGAAAAACTGCTGCGGATCGTTCCGGGGGCCGGTCATCTGTTTGAAGAGCCCGGCACGCTGGAAGCGGCGATTGATTTTGCCAGGGCGTGGTTTGAACATTATCTGGCACAGCCCGAACTGAGTGTGCTGCACAAGCCGCCGCATGTGACGCCAGCGCGGCCCAAGGAGATCGCGGAAGTGCTGCGTGATGCGGCCGAACCACTGCTGGAACTGGACGACCCGAAATTTGCCGAGGCTTTCGACCGGTTCGGATCGAGCCGCGTCGTTCTTCTGGGCGAGGCTTCACACGGCACATCGGAATTCTACCGGGCCAGAGCGGCGATAACCCGCCGGCTGATTGAACAGCACGGCTTTTCCATCGTCGCCGTCGAGGCCGATTGGCCGGACGCCGCCGCAATCAACCGCGACATCAGGCAGGATCCGCGCCACTCGGCCCGGACATCGCCTTTTACCCGCTTTCCGACCTGGATGTGGAGCAACACGGACGTGGATGATTTTGTCCGCTTTCTGCGTCAGCACAACGCCAGCAAATCGCCCGGCGACGGGGTTAATTTCTATGGTCTGGATATGTACAGCATGAACGCCTCTATTGCGGCGGTTCTAAAATATCTCGACCGCGTTGATCCCAGCGCCGCAGAAGCCGCGCGCGCGCGCTACGCGTGTCTTTCCCCGTGGTTACGAGAGCCTGCGGCCTATGGGCGGGCGGCCCTGTCCGAAGGCTATGCCATGTGCGAACAGCCGGTAACCCGCATCCTGATCGACCTGCTTGAGAAAGAGTTGAGTTATGTTCCCCGCGACGGGGATGAGTTTTTTGACGCCGCGCAGAATGCGCGCCTCGTCGCCAGTGCGGAACGCTACTACCGGGTCATGTACTATGGATCGCAGGCATCCTGGAACCTGCGCGATCAGCATATGTTTGATACGCTGAAGAACATTCTGGATCATGCCGGACCCGAGAAAAAAGCTGTTGTCTGGGCGCATAATTCGCACGTTGGCGATGCACGTTTTACCGACATGGGGCAAGAGCGCGGTGAGTTGAATATCGGTCAGCTGTGCCGGCAGGAATATGGCAATGACGCAACCCTTATTGGATTTGGCACACATACCGGGCAGGTCGCGGCGGCGTCGGATTGGGATGCCCCGATGGAGATCAAGACCGTGCGCCCGTCGCGCCCCGACAGCTATGAGGCCCTGTGCCATCAGGTTGGACAGGAGCGGTGCCTTTTTGATTTTCGTGACAAGGACCATGCCGATCTTCGGCACTCCCTCGCCGAGCCCCGGCTGGAACGCTATATTGGCGTGATCTACCGGCCTGAAACCGAACGCTGGAGCCACTACAGCTATGCGTCGCTGGCCGAACAATATGACGCTTTTGTCTGGTTCGACAGGACCACGGCGGTAACCCCGCTGCCGCCGCCGGCTCACCCGGCAAAAGGCGAGGACGAAACCTATCCGTTTGGTCTTTGACATCGGCGGTTTGTACGGGCTCGGGCGTTAGCGTTGCGCGAACCATCCGAAAGCATCGGGGCTTTCCAGGCTCAACTTTCTTTCCGGTCTTTCACGAAAGGCGTGACCTTGTCGTCAGGGACGAGACAGGCCTTGATGGCGTCTGCATCCAGCGTTTCTTCGTGTTCCAGCCTTTTGACCAGTATCGCGACCTGCGCCTGATGATCGCTGATCAACTGGGTCGCCTGTTTCTCGGCCTGATGCAGCAGCTTTATCACCGCCTGATCGACTTCGGCGGCGGTTTCGTCCGCACAGGTGCGCGGCTGAGCGATCTGCTGGCCCAGGAACGGGTGATCTTCGCTTTCACGCAGATCGACAGGGCCGATGACCGGGTCCATGCCCCAGCGCGCCACCATCGAGCGCGCCAGAGCGGTGGCGCGATGTATGTCGTCATCGGCACCCGAACTTACCGAGCCAAGCAACAGCTTTTCGGCCGCCCGCCCGGCCAGCAATGTCGTCAGCTGAACCCGCAGATATTCTTCGGGCAGGGTGTGACGCTCGTTTTCCGGCAACATGTGGGTACCGCCCAGGCTGCGCCCGCGCGGAATGATCGTCACCTTGTAAACCGGATCGGCGCCCGGGTCGTAGAACGCGGCGGCGGTGTGACCGGATTCGTGCACGGCAAGGCGGTGTTTTTCCTCGGGCTGGATCGCTAAAGTCCGCACCGTTCCCATGATCGCCTTGTCGCGCGCCTGGTCGAGATCCTCGGTCATGATCTCGGATGCCTTGCGCCGTGCGGCGATGATCGCGGCCTCATTGAGCAGGTTCTTTAGATCCGCCCCCGAGAAACCCGGCGTGCCCGCGGCCACCAGATCCAGATCGACATCAGCGCGCAGCGGCAAATCCTTTGAATGCACATCGAGAATGGCGCGCCGCGCTTTCTTGTCGGGCAGCGCCAGCGTCACATGCCGGTCAAACCGGCCAGGACGCAACAGCGCCGGGTCAAGCACATCGGGACGGTTGGTGGCAGCCAGAACCACCACCGCTTCGCGCCCTCTGAACCCGTCCATTTCGGCCAGAATCTGGTTCAGCGTCTGTTCACGTTCGTCATGCCCGCCGCCCAGACCGGTCCCCCGCGTGCGCCCGATGCTGTCCAGTTCGTCAATGAAGATGATCGACGGGGCCTGTTTGCGCGCCTCTTCGAACATCTTGCGCACCCGGCCCGCGCCAACGCCGACAAAGACCTCGATGAATTCTGACCCCGAGGTGGAAAAGAACGGCACGTCCGCCTCACCGGCCAGCGCGCGGGCCAGCAGCGTCTTGCCGGTGCCCGGTGGCCCTATCAGCAGCACACCATGGGGCACCGTCGCCCCCACCTTCTGAAACCTCTCCGGTTCACGCAGAAACTCGACCAGTTCCGACACTTCGCGCTTGGCCTGTTCCTGACCCGCGACATCGGCGAACGTAACCTTGGTTGTGGTCTTTTCGGGCTTGGACGACTTGCCGCTCAGGAAATCGCCGATTCCGCCGGGAAGGCCACCCCCGCCGATGCCTTTCATCGTCCGCCGGCTGATCCAGTAATAGAATCCCAGAATCAGAACCCATGGCAACAGGTAAAGCAGTATCGATTGCCCCGCCGGCGGCTCGGCGGTGATCTTGACGCCTTTCTTTTCAAGCAGCGGCAGAAGCGTCGGGTCAGGTTGCTGAGGGATAATTGCGCGCACGCTTTTCGAGCCATCTGGCGCTGGCGTTTCCAGGGTCGCGGTAATCGCGGAGGTTTCAAGCGTTACATCAGCGATGCGGCCATCGCTGATCATTGTCTTCATCTCCGTGTAGGAAACGACCTTAGGACCCTGCGAGAACGATGGCACAAAGGTTGAAAGAAGAGAAAACGTGACCATGAAAAAAACAAAAGCCCAAATCAGCCGTACCAACGGGTTCGGACCGGATGGCTCTGGTGGTGTCGCGTGGTTTCCCATATTCGGTCTCCGAAATCACCTCGCGCAGGTCAAACGCGCACTTGCCTTCTGACCCGAGATAGTGCCCCACGGGGTGGTGTAAATTGTTCCCCGGCCGAGTGTCGAGCCGGTTTACAGGGCGGCGATTTTCGCCGGGTCCATGGCGGCATCTTAGCAGATGGCGGCGACGGTTTCCAGCGTCATGTAACGACGAGTGACCGCCCATTCGTCGTTCTGCTCCAGCATCAGCGCTCCGACAAGACGTCTGACGGCGGCCTCATTCGGAAAGATACCTACGACATTGGTGCGGCGCTTGATCTCTTTGTTGAGGCGCTCAAGCGGATTGGTCGAATGGATTTGCCGCTAGTGGGCCTGCGGGAAAGTCTTGTACGCCAGTACGTCGTCTTCGGCGCGCAGCATCAACTCGGCTAGCTCAAGTTCGCCGGGAAATTGCTGCGCTCATTGACGAAGCCATGGCTGGCGGCGCGCGCCAGGCGGAAGCCTGTGCCGAACTGGGCCTTGATCGGCGAACCCTCCAACGTTGGCAGGACCCGGATGCCGGGATCCGGGAAGATCGCCGTCCCCTCACTGAACGCCCCAGCCCTGCGAACAAACTCAGCGTGGAAGAGCGTGACCTGATCGTGGCAACCTGCAACGCGGAGGAGTTTGCGAGCCTGCCGCCCAGCCAGATCGTGCCACGTCTGGCTGACCAGGGTCAGTACATCGCTTCGGAGTCGAGCTTTTACAGGGTGTTGCGCGAACACGGCCAGAACCACCGCCGGGGCCGTGCGCGCCCGTCCAGTCGGTCGAGGCCGCCCGCGAGCTTCGAGGCGAAGGCCCCCTGTCAGGTTTGGTCCTGGGATATCACCTGACTGCCCGGGCCTGTTCTTCTATCTCTACCTGATCGTGGACATCTACAACCGCAAGATCGTCGGCTGGGAGGTCCATGAGCGCGAGAGCGCCGAGTTCGCTGCCCGGCTTCTGGAGCGTGCAGTTTGGGCAGAAGGGTGTCTTACCAGCCCGCTGGCCCTGCACGCCGACAACGGCAGCGCCATGAAGGGTGCTACGATGAAGGTCACTATGGAGCGCCTCGGCGTCATCGCCTCGTTCAGCCGGCCGCGCGTCAGCAACGATAATCCCTTCTCTGAAGCCCTGTTCCGGACCTGCAAGTGCGGTCCGACATGGCCGGCCAAGGGGTTTGCGTCGATCGAAGACGCGCGTCACTGAGTGCAGGCCTTCGTGCGCTGGTACAACACCGAACATCGTCACAGCGCCATCCGCTTTGTCACCCTCGAGGCGCGCCATCGCGGTGACGACAGGGACCTGCTGGCCAGCAGGCACGCTGTCTATCAGGCCGCGCGCGACAGGCATCCGACACGTGGTCCGGCGAGACCCGAAACTGGCAACAGGTCGGCTCGGTCTCGCTCAATCCGGAGCGGCCCCATGGGCGGCCCCAAAAAAGCGCCGCATGAAGAATACTCGTGCGGCAACTACCTTGACGAATACAGTACCCTTGCGTTGATCAAAGGTGCACCAATTTAAGACCGGTTAGATTTCGTTGCGGCCGGTGAGGATCAGACGCAACTGTTTTTCCGTTTCAATAATCGCAAAAAATATGACGCCTATGGCAACGATCAACATTCCGTCTAGCAGAGGCACAGCTTGTGTCCCGAGTATCGGCTGTGCCACCGGCACATAGGTTGCTGAAAATTGCGCTGCAGTGACGAGAATTACGCTGATCCAAACTGGCCGCGTACCCTTCAGAGCCGCCCAATTGACCGACGTTCCAAAGATATTTCGAATGTAGAAAAGATGAAATATTTCAAGGACAACCAGCATATTCATCGACATGGTTTGCGCCAGGGGAAGTGAGTATCCCCTATCAAGCGCATAGGCAAACAGGCCGAAAACCGCGCCGAGAAACAACGCGGTAACGAAGACGACATGCCACACCAGCGCGCCTGTCAGCAGCCCCGCATTGCGAGGACGCGGGGGGCGGAGCATGGTTTCTGCCTCGGGTGGCTCGTAAGCCAGTGCCAGACCAAGTGTCACGGTTGTAATCATGTTGACCCACAATATCTGAACCGGTGATACCGGTAGTGCAAACCCCAGCAGAAGCGCTGCGGCGATCGTTCCAGCCTCGCCTGTGCTGGTGGGCAGGACCCAGCTAACGACTTTGCGAATATTGTCCCAAACTGCGCGCCCTTCGCGCACTGCCGCCGAGATTGAGGCGAAGTTATCATCTGCCAACACGAGCTCGGCGGCCTCCTTGGTGGCCTCTGACCCGGTGATCCCCATCGCAACGCCAATATCCGCACGTTTAAGCGCGGGTGCATCGTTGACGCCGTCGCCGGTCATGGCCACGACAAGGTCGTGTGCTTGCAAGGCAGTGACCAGACGCAACTTGTGCTCGGGCGATGTGCGGGCAAAGATACTCGTGCCCATGACCTCGATCGCAAGAACGCTTTCGTTCATCTGATCGATATCTGCCCCGGTCAAGACCACATCAGGGCGTTTCAAACCTATCTGCTGACCAATTGCGGCGGCTGTTCCAGCATGATCGCCAGTGATCATTTTGACATCGATCCCGGCCTTGTGACACTCCGCAATGGCGTCAATCGCTTCCGGTCGGGGTGGGTCGATCATGCCAATAAGCCCGATGAGGCTGAGTCCCCCCTCAAGATCAGCCGCCAACGCGTCCGGTTGCACCTTTGACTGGCGCGCAAAAGCAAGAACCCGTTGACCTCGGGCGGCGATTCTTTCCACGTCTGCATGCCAGCGATCAAGGTCCAGTGGTTTGTTGCCGTCACCGCCGATCTGATCAACGCACATCTCCATCACCCGTTCCGGAGCGCCCTTGACCAGCACATGCGATGTACCGTCCTTGTCTTCAGCCTGCACGGCCATGTAGCGACGCTTCGCATCAAACGGAATTTCGCCATGACGCGTCCACCCTGCTGAGGTTTCTCCGGCCTTGGCCCCGAAGACTAGAAGCGCACCTTCCATCGGGTCACCCTCAACGCTCCAGATGTCATCGGATTCGTGCAGGGCCGCATCATTGCACAGCAGGGCCGCGCGGGCGATTTCGGTCAGCATACCAATCGGCTCTGACCCGTTTTCGTCCCGGATTTCACCCTCTGGCCCATAACCATCGCCGGTGATTGTGAATTGTCCGTCACAGGTAACTGCCGAAGCCACCATCATCTCATTGCGGGTCAGCGTGCCGGTTTTGTCTGTGCAGATCACCGAGACAGCGCCAATAGTCTCAATAGCGGGCAGACGGCGCACGATGGCATGACGCTTCGCCATAGCTTGTACACCAACTGCGAGTATGATTGTCATAACCGCAGGCAGGGCCTCCGGGATCAAAGCGACTGCAAAGCTGACGACGGCCATGAACATCGCTTCAAATTCGAAATGTCGCACGTTGTAGCCGAAGGCCAATAGCGAACCGGCAAGCAGCAGAATGAGAACCGTGAGCCAGCGCGCGAACCTGTCCATCTGCACGACTAGCGGGGTTTGCAGTCCCTGGACGCCGCCAAGCATACCGCTGATCCGCCCGATCTCGGTTCCAGCCCCGGTTGCAACGACGACCCCGCGACCTGTGCCTGATACTACCAACGTGCCACTAAAGGCCATTGATGCGCGATCTCCCAAAGGCGCATCCGCAGCGACCGGCTTGATTGCCTTTTCCACCGGTACGGACTCGCCCGTTAGGATTGCCTCCTGCACATGAAGACCGGTTATGTGCATCAGTCGTAAATCTGCGGCGACACGATCACCCGGTTCCAGCAAGACGATGTCACCAGGAACGAGGTCAACAGCGTCGATGCTGATCCGTTTTCCGTCCCGCAGTACCGCTGCATGAGGGGCCAACATCTGCCGGATCGCCGCCATCGCGTTTTCGGCACGGCCTTCCTGAATGAAACCCATTCCCGCATTGACCAGAGTGACGGCCAATATCACCCAAGTGTCGATCATATATCCCAACGCTGCCGTCACTGCCGCAGCCGCTAGAAGCACATATATAAAGACGTTATGAAAATGCAGAAGGAACCTCACCAAAACCGGGCGTCTAGGCTCCTCAGGCATATGATTTGGCCCGTATTTGGCCAATCGATGCCTGGCCTCATCAGTGGCAAGACCGGAGGCCGGAGTCCCAAGCGTTGTTAGATATTCTTCAACGGTTTGGGCATGTGGATAAGTGCTGGAGCCAAGCGTCACATTCTTTACCTCGGGATGTAGGTCTGAAAACAAGATAGCATGCGCGCCTCGGGTTTGATTTGAGCTGCGTCAAAGTCGCAATTCGCATCGAACCCACGGGCTTAGTTTCACAAACCGCCTGAAATACGGGCCTCCTGTTGTCCCGGTCGGAAATATCCTGCGGGCTTAGTGATAGGAACCCAGTCGAGATAGTGCCCCACGGGGTGGTGTAAATTGTTCCCCGGCCGGGTGTCGAGCCGGTTTACAGGGCGGCGATTTTCGCTGGGTCCATGGCGACATCTTAGCAGATGGCGGCGACGGTTTCCAGCGTCATGTAACGACGAGTGACCGCCCATTCGTCGTTCTGCTCCAGCATCAGGCCGCTTAATCCGCGGACCGACTAAAATCGCAAACAAATGCTGCGCCGTGCACGAATGGCTGCATAGCGAAAGCTGCACCGCAGCGTCTTGAGGGTCGGCCAATGGCCGGTGTGATGAAGGATTTTCGATGCGGGCCCGGGTGGCCGGTTTCGGCGCAGATTGACGGTGGCCCGCGTTGGAAATCCTCCCGAGGTGGAAGCCGCATGGGCTTGGCGGTTCCTATGGGGAAAGCGTGAATGGGGTTGTGGTGGGTGATGCCGTCTGCGGGGGCAACTGATCTGTATCAAGGCGCAGTTGATAGATTCGGTTCAGATTCAGCCGCCCTTGTCGCGCAGCGGTCGACTCTGGGTGTTCGGTGGCACCACGGCATTGGTATGGGGTGGAAGCCGCATGGGAAATCACGCAAAGTCACCTGATACCAACGTCACGGCCTTCCATAAAACCTGCATCACAGGCGCGGCAAAGCCTGCGTCGGAAAGCTCCGAATGACCAAAACCGCCCCGCCGACCAAGACAAAACTCCAGACGCCCCCGAGCGTCCAGATTCCGGCCAAGATCGAACCCGCCCCACAGCCCCGATCCGAGCCGCGCAAAGCGCATCCGCATGAAAACCTTTTGAAGCTGATGTCACAGGCGGTAAGCTCCAACACCGAAGCGATGCCGGCTTTTGCGCCGAAAGCCTATGATCACCGCTTTCGTCACCCCGGATGGCAAAATGCGCCCTTCAATGGCCTGCAGCAAGGGTTTTGGCGGTGCAGGACTGGTGGGACTACGCTACCGACCATCTGCGCGGCTTGCGGCCCGAAGACGCCGACCGCACCCGATTTATGGCGCGCCAAATGCTGGATATGATCTCGCCGTCAAACTTTCCGACCCTCAATCCCGAGGTCATCGAACAAACACTGAACTGTAACGGCAAGAACCTCTCTGAAGGTGCCCGCAATTTCGTGCATGATTTTGTGAACACAGTCTCTCAAGCCCACGAACCAGCCCCCGAAGGTTATCAGATCGGCAAGGACCTGGCATGCACACCGGGCGAGGTAGTGTTTCGAAACGATCTTTTCGAACTGATTCAATATGCGCCGCAGACCGACAAGGTGCAGGCCGAACCAATCCTGATCGTCCCGGCCTGGATCATGAAATATTACATCCTTGATCTGTCGCCGCACAATTCCATGGTCAACTACCTCGTTGGTCAGGGCTTTACGGTGTTCATGATTTCCTGGTGCAATCCGACCGCCGATCAGGCCGAGCAGTCGCTCGAAGATTACCGCCAACGGGGCGTGATGGCAGCGCTTGATGTGGTCAACGCGATCTTGCCGGATCGTCAGGTGCATGCGGTTGGCTATTGCCTTGGCGGCACGATTCTGGGGATCGCGGCAGCCACCATGGCGCGCGAGAATGACATGCGGCTGGTCTCGATTTCGCTGATGGCGGCGCAGGTTGATTTTGTCGAAGCGGGCGAACTGCTGCTGTTTCTCAATGAAAGCCAGATCGCCTTTCTCGAGGATATGATGTGGGATAAAGGCTATCGCGACCGCCCACAGATGGCGAGGGCCTTCTCCGCCATCCGGTCCGAATACCTGCGCGGCCTGTTCCTGGAAAACCGGCTGACAGCGGGGCGGTTCGCGGTCAAGGGACAGGTCATCGCGCTCAAGGACATCTCGGCGCGTCGGCACCGAAACCGACCACATCGCGCCGTGGCGGTCGGTCTACAAGACCCAGTTGTTTACCGTTAGCGATCTGACCTTTGTGCTCACGAGTGGCGGCCACAACAGCGGTATCGTCAACGAACCGGCGCTCGGAAGGGGGCAAGGCCGATGCCATCGCTGCCGATGTCGATGCGGTTGTGTTGCTGCGCGGCCCCGCGATCGTCAATGGCAATGATCTGGTGTTCCCCGGTACACCCACGGCGCCGGAAATCGCCGCTGCCCATACGGCGCTTGCCGCCGCCGGCATTCTCACCCTCACGCTGGAAAACATTCCCTTCAAGCCGGCCACCTTGTCTGGCTCCGGCCTGTTCTCCGATCGCGGCGTACGAAGCCGCACCGTCGTGATCGAGAGCCGCGACGGTACCCTGTCGCTGATCCTGTTCACGCCGGCGGAATGGGAGCGCCGCCGTGGCATGCGGCTGCGGTTCATCTATCGCCGCAACGGGCCGAGCTTGTTGGTTGCCGAAAAGGCGCGGATCAACACGCGCGGCAGGGCAGTAGCGTCGCGCTCTAAAACCGGACGCGGACAGGTCAGTGCGCCGATATTCCTGCTGGTACCGCAGGTCAAACTGGGCAAACGGCTCGATCTGGCGCGGGATGCGGAAAAGGTGGCGAGGTCGGTGCCGGGGTTGATTGTGCAGAAATGGGTGGAGGGATGATCGTAGCATGCCCATATATGGTTTGGTGGACAAATGGGTTGTATTGGCATATATTGCCAATGACACGAAAGGATACCCCATGGCCACACGAAACGTCGTTCTGACAGATACGCAATCCAGCTTGGTCGACCGCTTGGTCGAGACCGGCCGTTACCAGAATGCCAGCGAAGCACTGCGGGCAGGCTTGCGCCTTCTGGAGCGTGAGGAAAGCGAACTCACTGCCCTGCGCAACCAGCTCTCGGCCGGATTGGCGCAAGCCAAAGCCGGTGATCTGGCCGAAGGGAGCGGCGAGGATGTCATCCGCCGCGTCTTCGCCACCGCGCGGGGCAAGGCCTGATGCCCAAACCCTGGCGTCTGACCCGTCAGGCCGAAGCCTCCCTTCTCGATATTGCGCTCTGGACGATAAAGACGTTCGGGCCGCGTCAGGCGCAGGCCTATGAGGAAGACCTTGTTGCGCGCTGTTCGGGCATCGCATCGGGCAGTGTGTCCTCGCAAAACTGTCGGGAGATCATAGATCCCGATCTGAAGGAGGATCTGCGTTTTGTCCGCTCTGGGCAGCATTTCATCGTATTCGTTGAGTACAATAACAGCATAATCATCGTGGATTTTATTCACGGCAGAAACGATCTGCCTACAAAGCTCGCCAGCCTTGAGAAACAAAAACCAGAGCAGAACCACTAAAGCAGTTCCTTAAGACGACAGGCAACCCAAACCCATGCCCACATCCCGAGAAACCATTCTGCAAGCTTTGCTTGCGGCACTGCAAAGCGTGCCCGCCGCAACCGTGTTGCGCGGTGCGATCCTGCCCGAGCGCATCCCGACTGGCGGCCTCCTGATCCTGCGCGACAAAGATCCGGGCACACCGGAGGTGACGCTGTCGCCGCTCGTCTTCGATCTGGAGCACGAGCAGGTCCGGCGCATCCAGCTGGTCCAGACCGGCGAGAGAGATTTCGAAGTGCGCATACAACTGGCCGAGGGCGCAGCAGCGGGACTTGTTTTTAATGAAGTCATCGAGTCGGTGAAGCGGGTGTTTCGCGATAACGGCCTGAATGATGTCACGGTGCGAGCAGGCGAAGCACCTTCCGGATTCACCGCGAGCGGCAAATTCCACGAAGTTGTGCCTTTGCGAAGCGCCGGCTCACGAACATGACATAATCCATCAGCGCGCGACTGAGGCGGTCGATCTTGTAAACCACGATCACATCAACCAGCCCGTCCTCGGTGGATTTGCGGGTGTAAATGGCGCAGCGCAATTTGCGGGTACCTTGCAATGTTCTGTCCATCAGGCACCGCCTTTCCGGGCGTGGCCAAGACCGAAAAATGCGATCCCGTTCCAGTGTTTGCCGGTGATGGTGTTGGCCACTTTCGAGAGTTATTTGTAACGCTTGCCGTCATAATCGAACCCGTCTGGTTGGCCCGTTTGATCAAAATGGGACCACATGGGTGATGCCCTGCCATTCGCAGATCAGGCGGGTGCCGGGGATCATGCAGATGGCCGTCGCCAGAACGTAAGGCCCGGCTCCGATGCGGGTCAGCCCCAGTGCGTAGTTGAGAATATTGAAGGGAAACAGTGGTACCAGACGAACGAAGGCGACGAACTGCCAGCCTTCGTCCTCAACGCCCACAAGCAGCTGCTTCATTTCGCGCTGGAGGCTGTCCATCTCAGCTTCCATACGGGCCATCTGTTCGGGGGAGACGCCATCGAGCAAACGACGCTTGCGGCGGATCAAAGCCACATTGATGTCCAGCGCCTTTGCGATCCTGTCTTCGGGCAAACCGGATTCGATCGCTTTCAGGATCATCTTGTGCTCCTGAATGGTGGCCAGGCGGCTGATGCGCTTGTTGCAGGTGAAAGCCTCGTCATCGGTTGCGATCAGACACATGGTGTTTTGCGCGCCAAAATCCTTCAGGATCTGAAGGCGGACATGGCCGTCGAGCAGCAGATAAGCGCCCCTGTGTCCCTTTTGGCCGGTAACCACCAGCGGTTCGATCAGGCCGATTTCGCGAATGGGGCGGCGATTTGTTTGTATTTGCGTCCCGTTTTGGTGATGCCGCCAGTTGCTTGACCGGCAGGATGTCGGTCAGGGCGATGCGAATGCCCTGTCAGAACTTTTGGAATACATTTTGCAACAAAGTTTCTAAATGCGCAGTCGACTTGTTCACGCTCACTTGCAGAGAGTTTGGATGTCCGCAGCCGTTGCGTAAATCCAGTGCTGTTTTCAGTTGCGCCTTGACGTTCTTGCCAATGATGGAAAGCCCCTCAATCCGATCCAGAAAATCGCTCTCGTCCATCCTGCTTAAGTCGTCAGGCGTTTTGGCTTCTTTCCACTTTTTACCCATGATGCGGTTGGCTTCCGCATTGAAATCTGCGAGGCGATTGGCATGGACATACTTGTGTAAGATGTCCATCGCGCCCAGCCATGACATGACAATGGCCGAGCGATAAAACCCTGCCTCGTGGCAATTGATAGCTTCTTCAACAAATTCCTTGGTTTCTGGGTCGGTAATTTTCGCGAGATGCTTTCGCAGGTCCACGGCAACTTGCATCGCCGCTGGGCTAATGCTCGACACGCCGAGGTCACGAAGGTGCGATTTCCCGGTTTCCGCAATTTCCCAGCCGGTTGTGTTGATCGCTTGGCCTTTGCTGGCGAAAAGGATGGATGAGATGTTCCATTTGGACGGGATGCGAAAACCAGTACCGGCTGCATTTTCTTTGATGGTGGCAACGGGAACAGGCGCGTCTTGCGTCCCAGCGGCTGATGTCATAGACCAGAATGACCTCGAAATCAGCCGCGTCCGAGAACTAGCGGGACACAATTTTAGCTGAAAAATGTGGATCGCTACCGCACATGAATGTGACCCTACCTTCAGAATTTTGT